>Ga0209567_10000067_pt1 | contig 47403 bp, 44 predicted proteins | sample COG_12_FD_184756 | JGI IMG/M metagenome (GOLD analysis project Ga0209567, IMG submission 184756) | Pelagic marine sediment microbial communities from the LTER site Helgoland, North Sea, for post-phytoplankton bloom and carbon turnover... | ecosystem: Environmental > Aquatic > Marine > Neritic... | reverse complement strand
GGAGCGAGGAGCGTAGCCAGTGCTACGGTCCGAGTGAAGACCAAGCCCAGGCGAAGCTGAACAAGTCAGCACCGGGATAGGCCGACCCCGATGACAAACTGTCCTTTTGATCAATCTATCCCAATCGGTGCATATGTGAAATAGAGCAATGGCATAGAAAACAAGCACGGCCGGTCTGGTGCAATATGCGGGCTGAGTATTCGGACCTGGGTCGGGCCCGTCGAGCAGCGCGACAGCCCCGCAAAAAATACCGGTTCACAAGACCGCGCGAACTGGACACCGCCTCCGTAAGACGTGTACCGGCGATGACGCCCTGCTGCGGGAGATCCTCGATGAGGCGACGGCCGCGGCCGAGTGAGAAAACGGCGGCGGATCGGATTCCAATCGGCGCGGGGCGCGGCTCATCCATAGAGCCAGGTCGGCAGAAGCAGCGATATCGCAGGGACCAGGGTGATGAGCAGCAGCCGGATGATGTCCGCTATCCAGAATGGCGTGACGCCCTTGAATATGGTTCCCGTACTGACGTCCTTGAGCACGCCGCTAATAACGAACACATTCAGCCCGACCGGCGGTGTGATCAAGCTGATCTCTGTGACGACAACCACGACGATGCCGAACCAGACCAGGTCAAATCCCAGGCTCTGCACGACCGGATAAAATATCGGTACGGTCAGCAGCAACATCGACAGGCTCTCGAACACACAACCCAGAATGATGTAGATACCCAGGATCATGAAAACGACGGTAAGGGGACTGACCTCAAATCCGGTAATCATAGTCAGCAGTTCATCGGGCAATCCGGCGCGATTGACGAAATTGGAGAATATCAGTGCGCCGATCACGACCACGAAAAGCGACGAAGTCGTATGCGCGGTCTCGACAAGCACCTCGTAGACGATCCGCCAGCTCAGCGAACGCCGGGCCAGCGCAATCAGAAATGCGCCGAATGCGCCTATTCCCGCGGCTTCCGTGGGCGTAAACACGCCGCCGTAAATACCGCCCATCACCACCATGAACAACACCAAAGTCGTCCACACACCCTTGACCGCGGACAGGCGTTCCGGGGTGCTCAATTTTTCACCGCTCGGGCCTGCATCCGGATTTCGCCAGACCGTCCAGGCAACCGCGCCGAGGTACAGGGCTATACCGAGCAGGCCCGGAAATAAGCCGGCCGCGAACAGTTCCCGGATGCTTTGCTCCGACATGATGCCGTAGATGACGAGAATCACGCTTGGCGGAATCAGGATGCCCAGGGTCCCACCCGCAGCGATGGAGGCCGACGCCAGGGCATCGCTGTAACCGTACCTGCGCATCGGTGGGTAGGAGACCTTGGCCATGGTTGCCGCAGTGGCGAGACTCGAGCCACAAATCGCGGAAAAAGCGCCGCACGCAACCACCGTCGCCATCGACAGTCCACCTCGAAGGTGCCCCAGAAACGCGTAGGACGCCTGGTAGAGTTCTTTGGAGATCCCCGAACGGGTTATGAAATTGCCCATGAGGATGAACAATGGGATCACCGACAGGCCGTATTCCTGGGAGGTATCGATGACCCGCCTGGACGACATGGACAACGCGGCGTTCCAGTTCCAGTCGGACAGCATGGCGAAACCGAAAAAGCCGATGACGCCCATGGCGAAGCCAATGGGCATGCGGATCAGGATCAGCGCCATGAGGCAGACGAACCCGATGATGGAGACGGTCATGCTGCGGCTGGCCTACTCAGGCGTCGCGTGATACCCGATACAGTTTGTACGTACGGTAGTTCCCCATGGTCATCAGCATCAATGCCGACAGCCAGCACATGACCGCGATGAAGACGATCACCCACCCGGTCGGTATATGCAGGTACTCGCTGACCTCACCGTATCTCATCGACCGAACCGCCAGCTTGTAGATGTTCTGCCCGAGGTAGATCAGCGCCGCGGCGCTGACGACATTGATCAACACGGTTCGCACGAGATCGACCGCGGGAGGGATGAACTTGTCCAGGATGTCCACGACGACGTGGTCGTTGCGCCAGCTGATAACCGGAAATCCGGCAAAAACAACAATTGCAAGAGACATCTCGGTCAGTTCCGTGGAGCCCGTCAGCGGGCTGTTGAAGAAATACCGGCCGAACACGTCAACGCAGGTGATGATCATAAGCAGCGTGAGGGTAACAGCGGCCAGTATGTTAAGAAATGAAGCCAGTCGCTGGACTGGCTTTATTTCCGTCAACCTTGCCGCGTCACCGTGATGCATGACCCAAGATCCTACAGCGACTGAGCAACTTCTCGAATTTCCTTGAGAGCCGCTTCGGTGTCGACATTGCGATCTTTCACGGACTCAAGCCATTCCAGGTCCATATCTGCGGTCATGGCGTTGAACTCATCGATCACCGACGGGGGCGCTTCCATGATGGTATTGCCGAATTCTTTGGCATCCGCCTCTCCGACGGCGACGTCTTCATCCCAGAATCTACCCGCCATACCGGACAGCTTCTCGCCGGACACCGACAGTATGGCCTCACGATCCTTCGCATCCAGGGAGTCCATGAATGCAGGATTCAGGAAAATCCCGAAGCTGCCCAGATACATGCCGGTGGGAAACTTCATGGTAAAGGGCGCAACCTCTTTAAGACGCAGGGTGCGCTTCTCGCCCATGGGCATGAACACCCCGTCGGCCACGCCCTGGGACAGGATCTCGTACACCTTGGAACCGGGTGCAGCGACACCCTTGATGCCCATGCGATTGCCGATGGCGGTCTGGATTCCACCCCCGATGCGGATCTTCTTGCCTTCCATCTCGCTGAGGCTGTCGATCGGATCGCGCAAATGGATATGCCCCGGCCCATGGGTAAACAATCCCGCGAGCATCACGCCGTCATGTTCACCGGCCTGGGCTAGATATTTTTCATTGATCCGCCAGTGGGCGATGGAAGCCGCCTCCGCGCCCGCGCCGAGGTTCGGCAGCTCGACGATCTGGGTCAGTTTGAAGCGCCCGGGGAAGTAGCCGTGAAACGTCCACGCGGCATCGAACACCCCGTCCTGGACCTGATCCAGCATACTTTTCGGGTGTCCACCCGGATATTCGATCTTCATGGTCACCCGGCCTTCGGTCGCATCCTCGATCCACTTGGCCCACGTGGGCAGCACATCCTTGTTCATGGTGTGTGCAGGAGGCAGCCACGAGCCGACCCGCATTACTGTTTCAGCGAGAGCCTCCCCCGTCATTCCGGCAATGAGGCCGGCGCACAGAATGGTCCGATATATAATTTTCATAGCAACTCCAATTTGGTTGGTTTCTCAGGAATAACCGATGTCACCATCGTCGATCCGGCCAGACAGGTCAATAGTTGGCTGAATGCTTGAAAGTCCATGGTGAGCTTTCAGTAAGAATGTATATGGATATTTGTAATTGCATTATCGCCGTGTCGCTTTATTCGCATTGGCCACCATGGTCAACAAATCGTATTGTGCTACGACTTTGTCGTGCTGATTCGTGACGGTGGTATCCCAGCGGACCTCGCCGTAATTTTCATTTTCCCGCCGCGTTTTCTGTTTGCACGTGAGGGTGACTTTCAACGTGTCACCGAAATACGCCGGCTGCATGAATCTCAGATTGTCGAGACCATAGTTGGCAAGCACCGGTCCCGGGTCCGGATCGACGAACAGCCCCGCGGCGGCGGACACGATGAAGTAGCCGTGCGCCACACGGCCGTCAAAAAACGGATTGGCCCTGGCGGCCTCCTCGTCCATGTGGGCATAGAACGTGTCTCCGGTGAAATGCGCGAAGTGCTCGACGTCCTCCAGCGTGACTTTACGCGTGTCCGTTGTCAACGTGTCTCCGACCTCGAGTTCCTCGAAGTGCTTGCGGAACGGATGGACAACGTCTTCGCGGCGTGCTGCCGCCGGCAGCCATTTGCCGGTTACCTTGGTTAGCATGGTCGGGGAACCCTGCAGGGCCGTGCGCTGCATGTAGTGCAGAACGCTGCGCACGCCACCCAATTCCTCTCCACCGCCCGCGCGGCCGGGTCCGCCATGGACCAGGCCGGGCAGCGGCGAGCCGTGCCCGGTGGATTCACCGGCGCAATCGCGATTGATAACTACCAGCCGGCCGTGATACGCCGACGCGCCGAAAACCACATCACGGGCCACGTCGTCGTCACCGGTGAACAACGAGCCAACCAGACTCCCCTGCCCCTGCCTGGAGAGCGCGAGGGCTTCATCCATCGAGTCATAGGGCATCACGGTGCTGGCGGGCCCGAAGGCCTCGATATCGTGCACAAGGGTGTGCCGCAGCGGTTCGTGACAATACAACAGCTGCGGTCCCAGAAAAGCCCCCAGCTCCGCATCGGCGTCAACCGCGTCCACCCGGTCGGGATCACCGTAAACCTGCTCGCTGGCATTTCTCAACGCCGCAATACGCTGCCTCACTTCGGTGCGCTGGTCGGCGCTGGCGAGCGCGCCCATGGTGACCGCGTCATTCGCTGGATCGCCAACGACAACGCGATCGAGCTGCTGCCGCAGGGCCCCGATGACGGCATCTGCGTACTGCCGCGGCACCAGGGCGCGGCGAATCGCGGTGCACTTCTGGCCGGCCTTGACCGTCATTTCCCTCGCCACCTCCCCGACATACAGGTCGAACTCCGCACTCCCGGGCCCGGCGTCCGGCCCGAGTATCGAGCAGTTCAGCGAATCCGCCTCCATGGTAAAGCGCACCGCATTGCTGACGACCGCGGGATGCTGCTTCAGTTTCAGACCGGTGGTGGCGGAGCCGGTAAAGGTCACCACGTCCTGGCACGTAAGATAATCGAACAGATTGCCGACGCTGCCGCAAATCAGCTGCAGTGAACCTTCCGGAAAGATCTTCGATTCGACCATGCGTCGAAACATCAGCTCGGTGAGGTAGGCGGTCTGGCTGGCCGGTTTGATAATGGCGGGCATGCCGGCCAGCAGGGTTGGCGCGAGCTTTTCGAGCATGCCCCAGCACGGGAAGTTGAACGCGTTGATGTGCACCGCCACGCCTTCGAGCGGCACGCAGATGTGCTGACCGACGAAGCTGCCCCGCCTCGAAAGCGGTTCCGGGTCTCCATCGATATAGAACGGCTCGTTCGGCAGCTCGCGTCTGCCCTTGCCGGAGTACGTAAAAAAGGTACCGATGCCGCCCTCGATGTCGATCCAGGAGTCGGTACGGGTGGCGCCGGTAGCGGCGGACAACGCGTAGAATTCCTCCTTGCGTTCCATCAGATACTTTGCCAGCTCTTTTAGTGCGATCGCACGCTGGTGGAACGTCATCCGACGCAGTGCGCCACCGCCGTGCCGTCTGCCATATTCCAGCATTTCGGAAAAATCCAACCCCCGGCTGGATATCTCCGCGACGAAGTTACCGTTGATCGCATTGGTCAATATCGACGCCGGGCCGGCGCTTTTTACCCATTGTCCCTGGGCGTAGCTTTCAAGTCTCATTGACGCATCCCCTGAGAAAATTTTTGCTCATGGTGAATCGCGGCGGGGGCGCCGCTCCTACAACAGAAAACCTGAAACATGGTAGTATTTTTCTAGGAGGCGCGCCTCGCGGCGGGGGCGCCGCTCCTACAACAGAAAACCTGAAACACGGCAGTATTTTTTTAGGAGGCGCGCCTCGCGGCGGGGGCGCCGCTCCTACAACAGAAAACCTGAAACATGGTAGTATTTTTTTAGGAGGCGCGCCTCGCGGCGGGGCGCCGCTCCTACAACGGAAAAGCTGAAACACGGCATTATCTTTGTAGGAGGCGCGCCTCGCGCCGATTTCGCCTGCAGTCGAACAGGTGCTCATGAAGAAGCACCTTGCGGAACCATCAGATCGAGTTCGTGCAACACACCGGTCACAACCGTCTTCCAGCGGGACAGCAGTTCTTCGTTGCTGTGTTCTCGCAAACCATATTTTTTGTAGGCGTCGAAGTGATCCGAGCCGGTCCGGCCGAAGGTTGCGACGACGCGTGGAAACCAGTAGTCCACGGACGCCTGCGCTCGCTCCGCACCACCGCGTGCGAGGGCCTCGCACAATCCGGCTTGACCCAGGCTGGCGTGGCGCGCCTCGGCGGCAAGGATACCTGTCATTGCATCGGCCAGCGGCTGATAGGAACAGCGCGTCAGGTCATCCAGCTGGATGACCGACGCATGACCCATCAGCGTATTCATCGTCACCGCATCGACCCATGTCGTGATCGGATAGTAAAAGACGTTGAGTCGCATGTCGCCGTCCGCCCGCTTCGTACCGAGATCGATGCCGCGCTGCAGACGCTTTTCCCAGGGATGGAGGGTCGCGTAGCGATCGGTACGGGCACCGAAAGATTCCATGATCCTGAGCACCTGCTCGGCGTGTCCCAGTTTCTCCGCGACGATGCGCGCCGCAATTTGCCGCTGCCTCAATCCGGGGGCCATATTGATACAGTCGGCAAACCCCGAAGCGCCCGCCATCTCGGAATCGACGAACACCGCCATCAGCCGCATCAGTTCGCCGCGGTAGCGAGGCGAGGCGTTTTCGGGGGCATCGAGTTTGCCGCCGGCGGCGATATAGCGCAGCAGACCTTCTTCGTTGTTCATTACGGGGTAGCTCGCATTACTGGTCGAAGTATTACAGGTCGAAATCGACGACGACCTTGTCTGTAACCGGGTAGCTCTGACAGGTTAGGATATAGCCTCGGTCGACCTCGTAGTCTTCCAGCGCGAAATTGACGTCCATATCGACCTCCCCGTCCGTCAGCATGGCCCGGCAGGTCGAACACACACCGGCCTTGCATGCGTACGGCAGTTCCAGACCCTCCTCTAGCCCCGCTTCCAGGACGGTTTGCTGATTTTTCTCGAGTTCGAAAGATCGTGCCCGACCGTCGATCACCACCGTGGCAGCGCAGCGCGCAGCCTTCGATGCGGCCGGCGCCTTTTTCCCCTTGCGTTTTATTTGTCGAGCAGCATCGGTAGCGAACAGTTCGAACTTGATTTTGGTTCTGTCCAGGCCATGGCCCCGCAACGCTTCCGAGACCGCCAGCATCATATCCTGGGGGCCGCAGATAAACGCCGTATCGACCGTCTTTACATCAAGCCAGTGTCTGAATAAATGCGTGCATTTTTCCTTGTCGATGTGGCCATTCAACAGTTCGATGTCCTGTTGTTCACGGCTGAGGATATGAACCAGATTGAGCCTTTCCAGACACTGATTCTTAAGGTCTTCGAGCTCTTCGCGGAACATGATCGTGCTGGACGCGCGATTTCCATAAAACAGCGTAAATCGGCCGTGAGGCTCGGCGTAAAGTGTCGTTTTAAGGATGCTCAATATTGGGGTTATCCCGCTTCCACACGCGAACCCCGCATAGTGCCTGTGGTTTTCCGCATTCAGGGGCACATGAAAACTGCCCGCCGGAACCATGGCCTCGAGCCGACTACCGACCTCGAGACGCTCGTTGGCCCAGGTCGAGAACACACCCTCATCGACCTTCTTGATGCCCACCCGAAGCCCATCATCCTGCGCCGCGGAGCAGATCGAATACGATCGGCGCACTTCGTCGCCATCGATGACCCTGCGGAAAGTCAGATACTGGCCCTGTTTGAAGCGAAACCTCGCTTTGAATTCGTCCGGCACCTCGAGGCTCAGCACCACCGCATTTCGGGCCTCGCGCCGCACCGCTGTGACGGTCAGGGGATAAAACGTTGGCATGGTTATGCGTCGGCGGTTACAGGCATTTGAAATAATCGAAGGGCTCGAGGCAGTCCCCGCACCGGTACTGCGCCTTGCATGGCGTCGAACCGAACTCGCTGATTTTTACGGTGGCCGTCGAGCCGCAGCGCGGGCACTCGATCACCGGCGGCAGACGATTCGAACCCGCCGCCCTGGCACTGGCGGCCGCCCGTTCGGCGGGTGGTGCGATGCCGTAATCACGCAGTTTTCGACGCCCGGATGCCGTGATCCAGTCGGTAGTCCAGGGCGGCGCCAGACGGTTTTCCAGGCGCAGCCGCTGAATGCCGTGGGCACGCAGCGCTTGCTCTATATCACCAGCAATGACGTCGGTGGCCGGGCAGCCGGAGTAAGTCGGCGTGATAGCGACCAAAAGCTCGGGCTCACCCTCGCAGGCATCGGCCAGCCACTGCAGGTCGCGGACGATGCCCAGCTCGACCACCGAGATCACCGGGATCTCGGGATCCGGTACCGCATCGAGCCAGGCCCTGATCTGATTCGTGGTCGGCTGCGATGAATATTCCGCCGGCATCGTCATTGCATCGCTGCCGGTTACCAGCGCGCGTCGGGGTAAGCGCGCTGCAAAAATTGCATCTCGGCCAGAAGAAAGCCCAGGTGTTCGCTGTGTATGCCCCGCCTGCCGCCGTGCCGCATCCAGTTTTCCTGTGGCAAGTCCAGCGTGGCCTCGGTGAGAATATCACCGAGCCGTTTTCGCCAAGACGCCGCTATCCGTCCCGCATCCGCCGCCACGCCCTCGGCCGCGAGTACTTCCTCCACGGCGTCGGACTCGAACAGTTCACCGGTAAAATTCCACAGTTCGTTGATTGCTTCCTGCATGCGTCGATGGCTTTCCTCGGTTCCATCTCCCAATCGGATGACCCAGTCGCCGCTGCGCTCGAGGTGGTAGCGTGCTTCCTTGTGCGCCTTGGCGGCGATCCCGGCGATGCCGGCGTGCATCGAGTTCTCCAGATTTGCCAGCAGCGGGACGTGCCAGAGATCGAAATAGAGCTGGCGCGCCATGGTATGGGCAAAATCACCGTTGGGCTGCTCGACCAGCAGTGCGTTCCTGAATTCGCCCGCGTCGCGACGAAAGGCAAACCAGTCGGCGTCGCGCCCCTCGCCTTCGAGCTCTGCCGCCAGTCCCAGCCAGTGCTGCGCCTGGCCTAGCAGATCGAGGGCGACATTGGCCAGTCCCAGGTCTTCTTCGAGCACTGGCGCGTGGCCGACCCACTCGGACAGGCGGTGGCCGAGGATCAGACAGTTGTCGCCGAGACGCAGCAGATACTCGGTGGCGGCATCATCCGCGGTCATTACATATGCCCCACTTCGTCGGGAATATCGTAGAAGGTCGGGTGCCGGTAGGCCTTGCTGTTTGCGGGCTCGAACAGCGGGCCCTTGTCGCCGGGCGCGCTGGCGACGATGTCGGTGGACCTGACGGCCCAGATGCTGACACCTTCACTGCGCCGGGTGTAGACGTCACGGGCATTGTTGATCGCCATCGCCGCGTCGGATGCGTGCAGACTGCCCACGTGTTTGTGCGCCAAACCATGCTGACTGCGAATAAATATTTCCCACAGCGGCATTTCATTCATGATCGTTTCTCCTCGACTTCAGTTGATCCAGGCGTCGGGCCGGGAGTGCGCCTTGTCGGCGTGTTTTGCGGCATAGGCCAGAGTCGCGTCACGCACCCATCGGCCTTCCTCGTGCGCCCGGGTCCGGGCGCGCAGTCGCTCGCGGTTGCACGGTCCGTGCCCCTTGATCACGGTAAAAAACTCGTCCCAGTCGATGGCGCCGAAATCATAGTGGCCGTGATCCTCGTTCCATTTCAGAGCGGGGTCTGGAACCGACAGTCCCAGGTAATCGGCCTGCGGTACGGTTTGGTCGACGAACTTCTGACGAAGCTCATCGTTACTGTTGATCTTGATCTTCCACTGCTTCGACTGGGCGCTGTGCACCGAGGTGTCATCGGACGGGCCGAACATCATCAGGCTGGGCCACCACCAGCGGTTCAGCGCGTCCTGGGCCATGGCCTTCTGCTCATTCGATCCTTTGACCATCGCCATCATGATGTCGAAGCCTTGGCGCTGGTGAAAGCTCTCTTCCTTGCATACCCGGATCATGGCCCGGGAATAGGGGCCGTAGGAGCAGCGCTGCAGGGGCACCTGGTTCATGATCGCGGCGCCGTCCACCAGCCAGCCCACGGCACCGATGTCGGCCCAGGTCAGCGTCGGGTAGTTGAAAATACTCGAGTACTTGGCCTTGCCGCAGAGCAGCGCTTCGGTCATTTCCTCGCGTGAAATACCCAGAGTTTCCGCCGCGCAGTAGAGGTACAGCCCGTGGCCGCCTTCATCCTGCACCTTCGCCAACAATATAGCCTTGCGTTTAAGTGTCGGCGCCCGGGTTATCCAGTTGCCCTCTGGCAGCATGCCGACGATTTCAGAATGGGCGTGCTGGGAAATCTGGCGGATTAGCGTCTTACGATACGACTCCGGCATCCAGTCCTTGGGTTCGATCTTGATATCGGCATCGATGCGTGCCTGGAAAGCGCGCTCCTGCGCCGTCATTTCATCCGGCGTTTTGACCTTGTCGCCGGAGGTTTTTACCATTTGAGCATACATAACCATACTCCAGTCATGGACGGGCTTCGCTATTCTTAACCCTTGTCCCGGTTGTCGATCACGCGCCTCGCCTTGCCCTGTGAACGCTCCACGGTTCCGGGTGCGGAGATAATGATCTGGGTACTGAGACCGATATAGGATTTGATGTGGTGCTGCAGCTCCCCGATGAGCGCCCCATCGTCTGCCTCGGTGGCGGCGGGGCGACGCTCGACGTTTACGGTAAGCTTGTCCAGATGGCCTTCCCGACTGACCATCAGCTGGTAATGCGGCGCAAGCTTGGGCATTTTCAGCACCAGTTCCTCGATCTGGCTCGGAAATATATTCACCCCGCGAATGATCAACATGTCATCGGAGCGACCGGTGATCTTGTCCATGCGCCGCATGGCACGGGCGGTGGGCGGCAGCAGCCGCGTCAGGTCGCGGGTACGGTAGCGGATCATCGGCAGCGCCTCTTTGGTCAGCGTGGTGAACACCAGCTCACCCTGCTCTCCGTCCGGTAATACCTCGCCGGTTTCCGGGTCGATGATCTCCGGATAGAAGTGGTCCTCCCAGACCGTCGGACCATCCTTCGTCTCCAGGCACTCATTGGCCACGCCCGGGCCACCGACCTCCGACAGGCCGTAGATATCGACGGCGTCGATGCCTAGCCGGGTTTCGATTTCCTCGCGCATACTGCCCGTCCAGGGCTCCGCGCCAAAGATTCCGATCTCCAGTGAACTGGTGACCGGGTCGATACCCTGACGTTCCATCTCATCCACGATATTGAGCACATAGGAGGGAGTGATCATGATAACCCGCGGCTTGAAGTCCTGGATGAGCTGTACCTGTTTTTCGGTTTGGCCGCCGCTCATCGGCACCACCGCACACCCCATGCGTTCCGCGCCGTAGTGCGCACCAAGGCCGCCGGTGAACAGACCGTAACCGTAGGCGACGTGGACAATATCGCTCGACCGGCCTCCCGAAGCACGAATCGAACGCTCGACCGTCAGGGCCCAGACGTCGATATCGTTTTTGGTATAGGTCACCACCGTTGGTTTGCCGGTTGTGCCGCTGGACGCGTGGATACGCACCACGTCGTCCATCGGAACGGCGGTGAGGCCGAACGGGTAGTTATCCCGCAAATCATTCTTTACGGTGAAGGGAAATCTGGCAAGATTCGACAAGGAGGTCAGGTCGTCAGGGTGAACATTCAGGGCCTCGCACTTTTTGCGAAACGGTTCGACGTTGTCGAACGCATGTTTGACGGTCCAGCGCAGTCGCTCGAGCTGCAACGCACGCAGTTCATCCTGGCTGGCGGTTTCGATCGGCTCCAGCCCTTCGGGTCGATGGGTTCGGGCGTTCATGCTGTAACCTCCACTCTCCTGGTCATACCGGTTCTTTATACCCGTTCGATAATCATTGCGATATCCTGACCGATGCCGCTCATCGCGGACCGGCTCCTGCAAACAGCAACCGGCGCAGCAACGGCGAGACCCGATAGCGATCCTCACCATAGCCGGTGGCCAGATTGCTCAGGACCCCGACCACATAGCCGAGCCCGATTCGCCGCGCCCATTCCATCGGACCGAGCGGATAGTTGACCCCCTTTCGCATGGCGGTGTCGACGGACTCGGCGTCGCACACACCCTGATTGACGGCGTCGGCGGCCTCGTTGGCCAGCATGCACACGGTGCGCATGACGAGCATGCCAGGGACGTCGGAGATGACCGACACCGCTTTATCGAGTTGCTGAAACAATCCGACCGCCAGGTCGCGATCCGATTCCGTGGCCTGATCAGCCGGTGTCAGCCCGATTCGGGTCGCCTGGGCCAGGTCGCGGGCAAGGTCCACCAGCACCAGCGGCTTTTTCAGTTCGGTCGCCATGCGTTCGGTGGCGCTGCGTCCATCGGTCATCGCAACCGCAACCCTGCCGTCGAGTTCGAGCCAGCCGCCGCCGGTCTCATCCGAGGCTCGCCCGATATCGATGCCTTTCGACGCCAGCAATTCGACCAGCGGCGCCAACAGCCCGAGATCACCATGTGCGACGATACTCGAGGGAGCATCGACATCGGACGCGGTTTGCGGCTGCGGCCGCTCGGCTTCATCGTAGCGAAAGAACCCGCGTCCGGATTTGCGCCCAAGGAATCCCGCCTCGACCAGTTCCTGCTGGATCAGTGAAGGTGTAAACCGCGGATCGTAGTAGTAGGCCTCGAACACCGAGCGGGTTACCGCGAAATTGACGTCGTGTCCGATCAGGTCCATCAGTTCGAATGGCCCCATGCGGAAGCCGCCCGCCTCGCGCATGAGGGCGTCCAGGGTTTCAGGTTCCGCCGCCCCCTCCTGCAGCAGGCGAAGCGCCTCGGCATAGAACGGTCGCGCAACCCGGTTGACGATGAATCCAGGCGTGGATCTGGCGTACACGGGACTTTTCCCCCAGGCAGCCGCCCTTTCGTAGGCCATATCCGCGACCCGCGGGTCGGTGGCAACTCCGCTGATGATCTCGACCAGGGCCATCAGCGGCACCGGATTGAAAAAATGCATCCCAACCAACCGCTCCGGACGCTGTAACCCCGAACCGATGGCGGTGATAGAAATCGATGAGGTATTGGTTGCAAGGACGGCCTCGTCGTCGACCAACTCCTCGACATCGGCAAACAGCTTCCGTTTGATTTCGAGAGACTCGACGATGGCTTCGACGACCAGCCTTGCGGTTTTCAACGCGGCAAGTTCGCCGCACGGCGTGATCCTGGCCAGCAAGGCCAACCGTTCCTCCGGGGTCATCTTTCCCCTGGCGACAACACGCTCCAGGGTTTTCTCGAGGGCGGTCAGTGAACGGTCGACGGCATCGGGCCAAGTGTCGTACAGCAGCACCGAATGGCCGGCGGCGGCGGCGATCTGGGCAATGCCGGTTCCCATGGTACCGGCACCGACAACCGCTACCGTATCGGAAACGTGCAGCGGCGCCAAATCAGTAACCTTTGAATTCCGGCGGGCGCTTTTCCATGAAAGCGTTCACACCCTCCCGATAGTCGGCGCTGCCGCCCGCCTGACGCTGCAGGTCCCGCTCCAGGTCGAGCTGCTCGTCGAGGGTATTGGCGGACGATGCATGCATCGCCTTTTTGATCAGTGCCAGACCCGACGTTGGCTGCGTCGCCAGGTGTTCGGCGAGTTGCCACGCTTCGCCCTCTAGTACGTCATCATCGACGCAGCGCCATATCAGGCCCCACTCCTCGGCCTGCTGCGCGCTCAGCTTGTCACCCAGCAGCGCCAATCCCATAGCCCGGGCCGAGCCGACGGTTCTCGGCAGAAAAAAGCTGCCGCCCGAGTCCGGCAACAGACCGAGCCTGCAGAACGCCTGCACGAAGTTCGCCGACCGTGCCGCCAGGACGAGATCGCACGCCAGCGCGATATTCGCCCCGGCCCCGGCGGCCACACCGTTGACGGCGCATATCACCGGTAGCGGCAATGCGCGCAATGCGCGAACCAGGGGGTTGTAGAATTTCTCCAGGGAATATCCGAGGTCCGGCGATTCAGCTCCGGGTGCAACATTCCTGTCGCTCAAATCCTGTCCGGCACAGAATGCTTTACCCGCACCCGTCAGCAAGAGTGCCCTTGCCTCAGGAATCCGATGCTTCACATTCCCCAACGCCTCCTGCAGCGCAAGATGCATCTCCTCGTTGAAACTATTGAGTCGATCGGGGCGATTGAGCGTTATCGTGGCAACTCCGTTCTGTACGTCCAGCAATATCGAATCCGGCATCGGGTTGGCCTCCAAATCCACTTCAAGTTTATGTCTAAGAAGAATACCTTAGGGAAACCTGATTAATTCAGTATCTCGTCATTGCGAACGAAGTGAAGCAATCCAGCACTGTTGTCATACAACGACTTCTGGATCGCCGCGTCCTGCCACGCTTCGCTCGCAGCTTCGGCACGCTCCTTGCAATGACACAATAAATCAGAGCTTGCTTAAGGATTATATTACCGGTGGAGTGATTAGTACTTGACCTCCCCCGGTTCCTTCGGGAGCGGTCCGGGATGAGCGCGTTTCCTACTCGTTAATTGCTGCTTTCTTTCTTGTATTTTACGTGGACCCGTCCCGGTTTCCCGACGAGGCGTTCGTTCAGACTGAATACGATTTCTTCCGCCGCCGCCACCACGCTCTTGCGCGTGCCGCGGCGGTGCCCGATGATGGGATCGTTGCCCTGACTGATTACATAACGATACCAGTCTTTCTGTTCATTTCCCGCCGGACCCTCTGACTTGGTCACCGAAATGATCTTGAAAGGAACGGCCCAATTCGCCAATTTTTCCGTTTTGGATTTCGATTCACTCATCCGCTTAACCATACGCTGTTTTAACCCAAACCTCCAGCGCGAGCAAATCGCGGTACAAGGCAACGCAAGACCAACACTACGCCCGGGGCGTGGTTCTGGTGCTCATCGCCGGTTGCTTCTGGAGTATCGCCGGACTGGTGGTGCGGCTGATGCATGATGCAACGGAGTGGCAGATTCTGTTCTACCGTTCATTGGCCCTGGTCGCCACGCTGCTGCTCTACGTCGGTGCCAGAAACCGGGGCGACCTGTCCGGGGCGTTCAGGCGGGCCGGACCCGATGCCGCGCTGGCCGGAGCGTTCCTGTCCATCGGGTTCACCTGCTGGATTTATGCGATGACCCACACGACCATCGCCAACGCATTGTTCGTGCTTTCCGCCGCCCCGTTCCTGGCCGCGATATTCGCGCGACTTTTCATCGCCGAACGCGTTAAGTCCTCGACCTGGCTGTACATGCTGCTCGCCTCGTCGGGCGTCGCGGTCATGGTGGCAGAAGGCGCCGCCGTTGGTACGCTTGCCGGTAACCTTTACGCACTGGGCGCCGCCACCGGCTTTGCCGCGTTTTCCGTAACGCTGCGCAAGGGAAAAGCCGTCGACATGACACCCGCCGTGTGCTGGGCCGGGATCTGGGCCGGGCTCTTCGCTGCGTTCATGCTCGCCGGCACACAATCGGGCTTCGCCCTCTCATCCAACGATCTTCTATTGTGCGCGCTGCTCGGGTGTGTTCAGGTGGGTCTGGGTCTGATCCTGTTTACCCTGGGGTCGCGCCACCTTTCCGCTGCCGAAATTACCTTGTTGTCACTGACCGAGGTCGTGCTCGGCCCGATCTGGGTGTGGCTGGGCGTGGGTGAGATACCGTCTCAATTGACGCTGCTGGGCGGCGCTATCGTGCTGACCGCAATCTTGGCACAGGCCATACACGGGGTAAAAAGGCGGCCGCCGGTCGGCGTCGTGTAGTAATAGGCTGCCAGTCAGTCAGGCCGGGCGCTCCGCGGCATCGGCCGCGGCGCCGGATACGGCTTGTTTTTGATCCGGGGTGAGCGGCCGCTCTTCCTCGTCGTCAGACCAGCGTACCCGAACTTCCTTGCGGGCAAATTCGATGCCGTTTTCCTCGAACGCCTGTTGCACCCGGGTGTAAATCTCCTTGCGTAGACCCCACTGCCCGCCCGGCTTGGTGGTAAATTTTCCCCGGACGACGATACCGACATCGGTCACATCGACTCCACCCTGCGATTTGAAGGGAGAAATCAGTTCCTCGGCATACTCGGGCACTTCCTGGAGTTGCTGGCCGATCTTTTTGAATATCTTGCGAACTTTCTCGAGATCGGTATCGAAGGGCACGGTGAATTTCAATTTCATCGTCACCCAGTCCCGGCTCATGTTGGTCAGCATCGACATAGAGCCATAGGGGACGATATGCACCGGACCGGTGGCGCCGCGCAGCTGCAGCGACCGGATCGAGATCTTCTCGACCGTGCCTTCGGTTCCACCCACATCAATGTACTCGCCGACACGGAACGCGTCGTCCAGCAGAAAGAAAACCCCCGATACCACATCCTTGACCAGTGTCTGTGCACCGAAGCCGATGGCCAGCCCCAGCACGCCCGCACCGGCCAGAAGCGGCGTGATGTTGACACCAAGCTGGCTCAGCGCCAGCAGCACCGTTATGGTGATGATCGAGGCCTGCAGCGCCAGCCGTAGAATGGGCAGAATCGTCGCCATGCGGGACAGCCCCATACCACCCGCCTCGCCGCCCTCTGTAGCACCCTGTTCCACCGGAATTTCACGGGCCAGCCGTTGGTTGATCCAGAGATTGGTGACCTCCCAGGCCATGTAACCCACCGCGAGGACTAGAAGAAAACCCACACCGTTCGCGGCGATGGTCGAGCCCAGGCCGGTTTCGGTCAGGTTGTAGAGGCTCAGTCCCCTGAGCTTCGCAATTGCGATAATCAGCACCGCAAAAAAGACTATCCTTCCCATGCGCACGTAACACAGGCGGGTTTCCTCGTAAGCCTTCTCCGCGACGGCACCCTCGCCCGCCATAGCCGGTACGAGATGTGCCGCGATTCCCCGTACCATGGTATCCAGAAACGGTGCAACAATGATCAGCGCCAGCGACACCGCGCTGCGGCCCGCCGTTATCGTTTCTGCCCCCGCGCTCAGTGAGAATTGCACCGTCAACCAGTCGAAGGCAATGTATATGATGGATAAAGCGGGCCACCAGGCGGCCACCCGCTCGAGCCCGGGGGTCAGGTGCTCTTCGTTGCCCTTGATGATGTCGGTCAACCCTTTGCGCGCTCTCCATGTGACGTATACAACCCAGGCCGTGATGAGCAGGCCTGCCCAGAATCGAAACGTTACCTGCATATCGACCCTGAAGTAATTCATTGCGGCGGCAACAAACAGCGCCAAGCCAATGACGGCTGCAATTCGGACCATTTGTCTGTAAATGTATGTCGCCGTCCGGTCGTCAGTGGATACCAGACGCAGGTCCGAACGGTTCGGCGCAAGCACAAAGCGTAACATCGCCGCTGAAAAGCGGGGTATCAGAACAGCCTGAAGGAAGAACGTTGTTGCGATCAGTTCATCCAGTTCATTGGTGTATAGAACATGTGCCGCGAACAGTGCCGCAATGGTAAACACGATCAGGCTGCTGATCTGTATCAGGGCCCGGACCGAGAGCAGCTTCAGGGTATCTACCAGACCGTCCGGACTGGTTTCACTGATATCGCTGCGCCACTTTGCGGTGGCGCGATTGTAGGCCCATTCCGTTGCCGCGGCGATGACGATGATGAGCACGAAGATCCCGACCAGCAGCAAGCCACCGTCGAAGCCTCTACCTTCAAACAAAGACGTAATTGCGCTGCCGACACCGGCAAACATTTTGGGCAGATTGACGGCCTGTGCCACTAAATAGTCGCCGAACTCCTCGAACCCACCTTCGATGGACTCGATGAATGAATCGCCCCCGGCGGCAGTAGGGGTTTCCGCGACGGTGGCGGCGGACTTGCTCAACAGTGTGATCAGACTGGACAATGCCTCCGTCTGTTCCGCGTCGAGTTTCGACACCAGTTCGTTGATCGCTTCAGGGCCAAGCGCCTCGGGAACGACGACTTCTTCACCTCCGGCCTCACTGTTCTGGGCGGAAGCCCGGCCGCCCGGTGTGACCATCAAACAGGTAAACAGCAGTGCGGCAAACAGCGTCGTTATTTTGAGGATTTTCATCTCGTTCGCAAAATGGTTGATCGAATCGGTGCCGCGAGCTGGATTCAAGCCGCCGGATTTTCCTGTTGGCAAAGATTCAATGGCAGTTTTAATGAACGCTAACACGATTACAGTGACGAGCCAAGTGACTCCGGGCCGGTCTATATTGATCGCCCGCATCGATCGCCGCTATGGATATGACCTGCGCCGGCCGGCCAGCTGAGCCACGATCAACCCTGCCAGCACCAGCACACCTCCGATAATTTGCTCGGCGCGCAAGCTGGCTCACTACAGGCACCTGTGCGCCCCACAGAAGGACGACCAATAGCATACCGAGATTGGCAGTCACGTGTGTGGATTGCCGGCCTAAGAAGGTTCCCTCGGCAATGAGCCGATACCCGTTCAGCCACCTTTGCCGTGATGACTCAGATCAGAATTTCACATTTCATTCACGGTAACGAGCCTATTGTCGGTGCCGCGGTATACAATTGTCACGAACTGTTGGCGTAAACCGTCAACCAAAGATAAATTCTACTTAACCTGACGGAAAGATTACGAATGAAGCAAACAAGATTATGGTTGGCACTGACAGCATGCCTGACGATCGCCGTAATTTCGGGCTGCGGCGGCAATGGAGTCGTTGTCGACTACGCGCCTGTAGCGAGGTGCAATTCCATCGATCTCGACCCGGGTGAATGCCCACGATAATCACGTAGGCCGACGCATCGCGGCGAGGGCGCCGCTCCTACACCAAGTCGCATGATACCTTTGCAACGTGCAGAAACGATGACTCCGGCCGAACTGTTGTCACAGCAACAGGCGGCGTGGGCCCTGCAGCGTGAACATGTTTTGCACCATTCTTTTTTTTACAATGAACTTTGGCGCGGATGTAATCCACCGGAGGACCTGCGCGACCTACCGTTGCTGCCGCTTTCGTCGAAAACACAGCTGCGGAAATCCCAGGCAAATCACCCGCCTTTCGGGAACTATCTCGCTGCCGGCCCCGAATCGGTGTCGAGGCTCCACCGCACATCCGGAACCACCGGGCAGGCCATGAACCTTGCCCTGTCCGAGAGGGACTGCGGGATCGTGGAGTCGGTTGGCGGCCGCAGCCACCGTGCCGCGGGTCTGAACTCGGAGCACACGGTGGTCCACTGCCTCAACTACCAGATGTGGATGGGCGGGGTGACCGACCATCTGACGCTGGAGCGAACCGGGGCGACGGTGGTGCCTTTCGGCGTAGGAAACACGGAGCTGTTGATCCGCACGATCCGTGAGATCGGCATCGACGCCATCTCCTGTACCCCCTCATACCCCGCGGTCCTCGAGCGTGTACTGGCGGAACGATTCGCCGACGTTCGACCCCGGGACCTCGGGCTAAAGCTCGGTCTGTTCGGCGGTGAAGCGGGGCTTGATGATCCCGCGCTGCGCGAGCGCATCTTCGTCACCTGGGGCATGGAACCGCGCAACGCCAATTACGGGGTATCGGACGTATTCTCGAATTTCGCCGCCCAGTGCGCACTCGACACCCGGCTGCACTTCCTGGCGGGTGACGTCCTGTATCCCGAACTAATCGACCCCGGGAGCGAAGCGCCGTTCGAAATCGAACCCGGCCAGCAGGGCGAACTGGTGCTGACCCATCTGCGAAGGGATTGCCAACCCCTGGTTCGCTTTCGCACCGGCGACATCGTTGCCGTCGATGAAACGACCACCTGCGAGTGCGGCCGCAGCGGCATGCGTTTCCGTGTCATCGGCCGCAGCGACGACATGGTGGTCATTCGCGGAATCAACCTCTTTCCGAGCATGGTCGCCGCGGTAGTCACAGGCTTCACGGAACTGTCGGGCGACTACCGCATCGTCCTCGACCACGGACCGCCGCATGAAATCCTGCCGATACAGGTTGAGTTGGCAGTGGGACGACGCAACGAGGCCTGGCTCGCCGGGGCCATCGAGCAAGCCATCAAATCCAGGCTGGGCGCCACGGCAAACGTCACTACCCTGCCGCACGGTTCGTTCCCGATAACCGAAGGGAAAACGCGGCGGGTCATACGGAGCTATAGATGAATCCATTCGACTATCGGACCGTGCTGAGCGCGATCGATGAACACGGTGTGCGCACCATCTCCCTGAACCGGCCGGATTCCCTGAACGCCATGAACCGGCAGCTGATCGACGACGTTGCGCGGGCCTTCGACGACGCCAATGCGGACGGGTCGACGAGGTCAATCATCTTTACCGGAGCGGGTCGTGCATTCTGCGCCGGCGACGACCGCAAGGAACACAGTCAACCTGGAAACGAAGCGGAAGCTCGCGATCTGGTCGGGGCAATTCAACACGCGACGCGCAGCATTGCCTTCGGGGCCAAGCCCACGGTCGGCGCCATCAAAGGCTGGGCGGTGGGCGGCGGATTCGAATGGGCGATCAACTGCGACTTCCCCATCTGGGCCGATGACGCCAGAGGATTTTTCCCCGAAGTTTCGCTCGGCATATTCGTCACCGGCGGTGTGACGGCATTGCTGCCTGCCATGGCCGGCCTCGCCAGGGCTCGCGAGATGCTGTTCCTCGGACAGCAGTATGAGGCCGGTGAACTGCTCGAATTCGGCGTCGCGTGGCGCGTCGTCAGCGGCGACCGGCTGATGGAAGAAGCTGCTACCGTGGCCCGGAAGCTAAGTGCCCTGCCCTCTGAATCGGTGCGAGCGATGAAGCGCGTGCTAAATCAGGTTGCAATGACCGATCTGAACAGAGCCATCGAGTTGGAAACCGAAGCAACGGTGGGCGCATTCCTGAATCCGGAGACGACCAGGCGTCTTAAGGATTTCTGAGCTGCTCCAGACTGGAAATCGCCCCCGTCGACGTAAAGACGATTTCTTCCGTTTTCTCTTGTAATAATCCACCAATCATAATAATTTGCCGCCAGGCAGCATGTATCAGGATTAATTCCCACATGTGTAATTCGAGTCGAATTTTACAGAAATAAAATATCACCACCGGTCGGGACCCGTGCCGATCCACCCCTGGAGGAACAAACGCAATGCATAAGAAACATCAAAACAAACTAATTCGAAACCCCGATCGCAGGCAGTTCCTGCAGACTTCCGGCGCGCTGGGATTCGCCGCGGCCGCCGGTACGCTGCCTAAGATCGTCTATGCGCAGGGCAAGAAGATCCTGAAAGTTCGCGCCTACGCCGACATGCGCAGCCTGGACCCCGCGCTCTCCCAGGGAATCACCGACGAGGAAATTCACAGCTGCATCTACAGCAAGCTGATCCAGTACAAGCCCGGCCGTGAATGGGGCTGGCAGCTCGACGCAGCGGAGTCCATAGAGCAATTAGACGATACCCACATTAAGTTCAAGCTCAAGCAGGGTACTATGTTCACCAACGGTTACGGTGAGATGACCGCCGAAGACGTCAAGTACTCCTTCGAGCGGATACTCGACGAAAAGGTCGAGTCCACCAATAAGCCGGACTGGGGCTCACTGAAAGAAGTCGTCATCGACGGCAAGTACGAGGGCACCATCGTATTCGATGAGCCCTACCCGCCCGCCTGGAACATCGCCCTGCCCTATATCGTTGGCAACATCGTCAGCAAGAAAGCGTGGGAGGAAGCCGGCGGCAGGATCGACACCACCACCCCCTGCGGCTCCGGTCCCTACATGCACAAGGAATGGCAGCCCAAGCAGAAGACCATCCTTGCGCGCAACCCGGACTGGCACGGCGGCACCGCGGCCTTCGACGAGATTCACATATTCCCGATCGACGACGAGAACACCGCGCAGATCGCCTTCGAATCCGGTGACATCGACTACACCCGGGTTTCCCTGAGCGCGGTGGTCAACCTAAAAGCATCTCCGCCGGAGAACTCGACCGTTGAAGACTATCCCTCGCTTTACTACGTTTGGGTGGGAATGAACGTCGAGAACGAGGTGACTTCCAACCAGAACCTGCGCAAGGCCATCCAGCACTGCATTGACGTGCCTTCGATTCTGCAGGCGTCCTACTTCGGCGCCGCCGGCGCGGCCACCGGCATCATCGCGCCTGGGCTAATCGGTCATCGTGAAAAAAGTATGGTTCCTCCCACCGCCGACATCACCAAGGCGAAGGAATATCTCGCCGCCGCCGGCATGGACAGCGCCTCGGTCACGCTCGATGTTCTCAACAAGGCGGCCAACGTCACCACCGCACAGGTCATTCAAGCCACTTGTGCACAGGCCGGTATAAACGTCGACGTGAACCTGCACGAGTCCGGCGCATTCTGGTCTCTCGGAGACAAGAGCGCCGGCGAACGCTACAAGGATGTGCAGCTCATCCTGAATCGCTTCTCCATGGCTCCGGACCCCTCCTATGCCACGGCGTGGTTCGTCACCGATCAGCGCGGCATCTGGAACTGGGAGTGGTACAGCGACGCCGAGTTCGACAAACTGGAAGCGGCTGCCAAAGCCAACTCCGACCAGGCCGCACGCCACCAGATGTATCAAAAAATGCAGGACATGATGGAAGAGAGCGGCGCCTACCGCTTCATCACCCACGAGGCGACGCCGGTGATCTATCGCAACACCATCAAACCGGCGTTCCGGCCGGACGGCCTGCCGCTGCTGCGTAACTTCTCCGCGGCCTGACCGCCCCGATCGGGGGCGCGAGTGCTGTTCTACCTGATCAAGCGCCTCGCGCTCGGTGTGGTTATCGTCATGCTGGCGGTGACCCTGCTGTTCTGCATGATCCACCTGGTGCCGGGCGATCCCGCACGCATCCTGCTCGGGCCGCGCGCGACACCCGAACTCATCGCCAGCATGTCCGCCCGGATGGGCCTCGATCAACCGCTGCCGATTCAGATCCTCCTGTTCTTCGGCAACCTGTTCCGCGGCGACCTCGGCATGGACGTCATCACCAATCGGCCCGTCGCCGACATGGTGTTCGGTCAGCTGCCCTACACGCTCTGGCTGATCTTCACCGCCATAGGCTTCGCCATGGTGATCGGCATTCCCCTCGGCTGCTACTCGGCGCTGCACCGTAATACGCTGATCGATCGCGTCACCGGCGTACTGTCGGTCGCCTGCATTACCGTACCCGCCTTCGTGGTGGCGCTGTACTCGCTGCTCATATTCGCCGTCACTTTGAACTGGTTCCCTGCGGTGGGCGCGGGTGAGAAAGGCGATTTCTGGGATCAGGCAAGGCACATCGTACTGCCCGCCCTTGCCATCGGCCTGTCCTGGATCGGCTACCTGGCGCGGCTGGTGCGCGCTTCCATGTTGGAGGTGATGAGCGAGAACCATATCCGCACCGCGCGCGCCTACGGCCTGCCGGAGCGAGTTGTGGTGTTTCGCTATGCCCTCAAGCTAGCGGTTCTGCCCACCGTCACCGTCATCGGCGTCGGCATGGGCTTCCTGCTGTCGGCGGCCCTGTTTACCGAGATCGTTTTTGCGCGCCCAGGAATCGGCAAGCTCATCTTCGATTCCATCACCACGCGCAACTATCCTGTAGTCATGGGTTCGGTGCTGGTCAGCACCGTCCTGTTCGTCATCAGCACCACGTTGTCCGACCTCGTCAACGCGTGGCTCGACCCGCGCATCAGGTCGTCGCTGTGATCGACATCCTGCGGCGCATAACCCACGAGCCGCTTGGCATGATCGGGCTCGTCCTGGTCGTGCTGATCGTGATCAGTGCGCTGCTCGCCGGCGTTATCGCGCCCTACGACCCCATCGAGCTGCGCATTGTCGACCGACTGCAGGGCCCCTCGGCCAGCCACCTGCTCGGCACCGATCAGCTCGGGCGCGACCTCTTCTCGCGGGTGCTGTACGGCGGTCAGGTCGCGCTCAAGGTGGCGCTGATCTCCATCGGCGCCGCCCTCGGCGTCGGCGTGCTGTTTGGCATGATCGCCGGGTTCGGCCCGCGCTGGCTGGACAACATCATTATGCTGTTCTTCGACACCATCCGCTCCTTCCCCACCGTGATGTTCGCGCTCGCCACGGTGGCGCTGGTCGGCCCTTCGCTGGAAACCGTCATCGCCGTCATCGTGGTGACGACCATCCCCAACTACGGCCGCGTTGTACGCACGCAGACGCTGTCGATCAGGACCAACGAGTTCATCAAGGCGGAGCGGGCCATGGGAGCTTCGATGGTGCGTATTCTCGGTGTGCACGTGTTGCCCAATGTGATCGGTCCGCTGATGATCCTGGCGTCCATGGACATCCCCACCGTCATCGCGCTGGAGGCGGGCCTGAGTTTTCTGGGCATGGGGGTCAAGCCGCCCACGCCGTCCTGGGGCAGCATCCTCAATGACGGCTACACCCTCATCCGCAACACGCCCTGGCCCATCATCGCGGGGAGCATACCCCTGGTGCTGATTACCCTGGGCTTTACCTTTCTCGGCGAATCGCTGCGCGACCTCATCGACCCCAAGCTCAGGAGGAATATTTGAACGACGCGGTCCTCACCGTTCGGGATCTGTCGGTGCACTACCACACCGACCGCGGTGAACTGAAGGCGATGCGGCGCGTGAACATGGATGTGCCGGGCGGGTCCATTGTCGGCGTCGTCGGTGAAAGCGGCTGCGGCAAGTCGACGCTGATCTCCTCCATCATCCGGCTGCTTGCATCCAACGCGATTATCCCGGGCGGCAGCATCACCTTCGAGGGCCGCGACCTGCTGAAACTCTCCCAGGACGAGATGCGCCGGCTCCGCGGCGACCGCATCTCCATCGTGTTCCAGGACCCGATGTCTACCCTGAATCCGGTGCTGTCCATCGGCCGCCAGATGGTGGACATCCAGTACCGCAGCAGGGCGTCCCGCGCCGACAAGAGCAAACTCGCAACCGAGATGCTGGCCAGCGTCGGCATCTCCGATCCCGCCAGCCGCCTCAAGCAGTTCCCCCACGAGTTCTCGGGCGGCATGCAGCAGCGCATTTCCATTGCCATGGCCCTGCAGGCCGAACCCGCGCTGCTCATCGCGGACGAGCCCACCACCGCGCTCGACGCGACGCTGGAAGTCCAGATCATCCACCTGCTGAAAAAACTGCAGACCGACATCGGCTGCTCCATCCTGTTCATCTCGCACCACCTCGGCGTCATCGCCGAGCTCTGCGACTACGTGGTGGTGATGTACGCGGGCGAGGTGGTTGAAGAAGGCACCACGCGTGATGTGTTTCACAACCCCGCACATCCTTACACGGAAAGCCTGCTGCGCTGCGACCCGGCCAGCATCGCCACCAAGACCCGGTCACTGCCGACCATCCCGGGGGAGATCCCCGACCTGGTTACGCTTCCGCAAGGCTGCATCTTCAAGAACCGATGTGAGCACGTCATGACGCAGTGCGAAAACTTGGTGCCGGAGTGGATCGGGTCCCACTCCGGACACTTCGTCAGCTGCCACCGCGCAGCCAAACCCGGCAATGACTGACGTCCTCGAGGTCAAGCACGTGCGCGTGCGCTTCCGCGTGAAGTCCAATTTCCAGGCGCTCGTGCAGGGAATCGAAGACCCGTTCATCGATGCCGTACGTGACGCCTCCTTCGCAATCGTGGAAGGCGAAACCTTCACCCTGGTTGGCGAAAGCGGATCCGGCAAATCGACGCTGGCACTGGCGGTCGCCGGTCTGCTGCCCGCCGAGGAAGGCTCTATCAGGTTTGGCGGCGCCGAGGTCACCACCATGGATCACGCCGCGCTTCAGGCCTACCGCAAACAGATCTCTTTCATGTGGCAGAACCCGGTGGGGTCATTGAGCCCGCGCCTCAGCGTCGGGTCGCTGATCACCGAGCCCTACAAGATCCACAAACTGTCGGAGCGCGATCTCAAGGCAGAGTGTGCGCGGCTGCTCAAGATGGTCGGTCTGCCGCAGGAGTTTTCGACGCGCTACCCCCATCAGCTGAGCGGCGGCCAGGCGCGCCGGGTCGGCGTAGCGAGGGCGCTTGCGTTGAACCCGAAACTGATCATCGCCGACGAACCTACCGCCGGGCTGGACGTCTCGGTGCAGGGTGAGATCCTGAATCTGCTGAACCGGCTGCAGGACGAACTCGGCGTGGCCATGTTCATCATCACCCACAATCTTAATATCGTGCGGCACATCTCAGACCACACCGCCATCATGTACCTGGGCCGCTTCGTCGAACTCGGTCCCACCGACGATATCTTCGAGCAGCCGAGGCACCCCTACACCCTGGCACTGCTCTCGGCCAACCCCGAACCCGACCCGGACGCGGCAATCAGCCGCATCGAACTGAAGGGCGAGGTACCTAGCCTGATGGATCGGCCGGCGGGTTGTGAATTCCACACCCGCTGCCCATTCGTCGGCGATGGCTGCGACACCACCCCACCTCCCCTCTTTATCGTCAGCGGCGAGCATACCCTCACCTGCCACTACCCTCGTGGATAGCCCCATGCGCTGCGTAGTCGCCCTCGTACAGCACGAGACAAATACGTTCTCTCCCCTGCCGACGCCGTTGAGCGCGTTCGCAGGCGGTTCCGGCCGCACGACTCCGCCCAAGGGGGATGAGGCCGTGGACCAGTACGGTTCGGCCGCCTTCGCCTTCGCCGCCATGCTCGATGCCGCGAAGGCTCGTGGCGCCGAGGTCTCGGTCTCGGTTCCCATCGCCGCCTACGCCGAGCCCAGCGGTCGCGTCACCGACGCCGCTTTCGATGCCATCACAACCGCGGTTTGTAATGATATCGCGACCGGTTGCGACGCGGTGCTGCTGGATCTGCACGGTGCCATGGTCACCGAAACTTTTGACGACGGCGAAGGTGAACTGCTCAATCGCATCCGGCAGGTCGATGCCAAAGTCCCCATCGGGGTGGCGCTCGATTTTCACACCAACCTGACCCGGGACATGGCGGCCAACGCCACCGTCATCGACGGCTACCGCACCTACCCGCACGTCGACATGTATCAGACTGGCGAGCGCGTGGCCCGTTCGCTGTTTCGTATCATGGACGAAAGCCTGCCGACCCGGACCTGCTGGCAAACGCTGCCGATGCTGACACATATGATCCGGCAGACGCCGGCGCGGCAGCCCATGAAGGACATCATGGACCTGGCAATCGCGGCCGCCGATTCGGACCGTGTCATGAATGCCTCGGTATTCGGCGGATTCCCACTTGCGGACGTGCCTTGCGCTGCCCTCGGCGTACTGATTATCGAGCCTGAGGACGGTAACCAAGGCGAGGACCTGGTCAACGATTTATGCCGTATGGCGTGGCAACGCCGTGCGGATTTCATTTTCGAACCGGAAGACCTGGCCCGATCCGTCGAACGCGCGGCCGGGTTGACGGACTACCCGATCGTCCTCGCCGACCACGGCGACAACTGCGGCGCCGGCGGCAGTGCGGACGATCTCACCGTGCTGGAAGATATGTTGAGACAGGGGCTAGCCAACATCGCTGCCGGTCCTGTCTGGGACCCTGAAGCCGTGGGGCAAATGGTCAAGGTCGGTGAAGGCGCATCGATCAAACTGCGAGTCGGAGGGAAAACAGTGGTGCCCTCGATCGGCCAAACCGGGCACGGACTTCAACTCGAAGGCGTGGTTGCGAAGATCACCGACGGCAGGTTTGCCATCACGGGCCCGATGCAAACCGGCCTCGTGGTCGACCTTGGCCGGACCGCCGTGCTCAAGACCCCGGTGCTGGAACTGGTGGTCAGCGAGGAGCGCTGGGAACCCTACGACACGGGCTGCTTCACCCACGCCGGCATCGACCCGACGCTAAAGAACTACATTCTACTCAAATCGCGCCAGCACTTCCGCGCCGGTTTCGAAGACCTGGCAAGGCACATCATCCTCGCCGCAGGTCCCGGGGTGTGCGGTTCAGACTACAGTCAATTCAAATTCAGCAATTTGACGCGGCCTGTCTACCCGATCGATCCCGGCACCCCGACGCCACGGCAGGTCTGCCGGATCGAGCACAGCGGCTGAAGGGTATTCCGCAGATGAACCGGCTTAGGCTACAACCAGCGGGTTAGCGGGCGACCAGATGACCTAAAGAACGTGCGTGAGCGGGTCGACTTCTCCTGCGTGCACTGAAGCCACGATCCCACGGTCCAAGCGTCGCAGATCACGCACCAATTGACGCGCTACCAGGTACTGGAAATGTTCCGCGAGTTCGGTGTGCTGGTTGTAGAGCAGTTCGAAGGCCGGCTTCGGCAGCGACGCCACGACCACCGGCGTGAGCGTGCGGCAGGTGGAGTATCTCCGGCGGTCGTCGATCAGCGACTGCAGTCCGAACACATCGCCCGAGGTCAATACCCCGAGGTCATCGAAACCGCGACCGGATTTGTGCGTGTGAGACACCCGAACCTGCCCGTCCATCAGAATGTAAAACTCGTGGCCTTTCTTGCCTTCTTTCAATAGCACGTGGTTGGCCGGGAACCGATCCACGCGCAATGCCCGCTCGAGCACGGTGATGTCGGATTGGGAAAATCCCTCGAAGGCCGGGTTGGTGCGCAGGAATTCAGGCAGATCCATATTCAGGCTCCACTGCGGGCGGCTATGCCGAGCAGGTTTTTGGCGACTTCGATCAGCGACGTTCGTGTAACCGCTGCCGCCGGATCCGAGTCTCCCTCGATATTTTCGTTATCGATAAATGCAACCGTCTTATGCAGCCGCGCGGACAGGTCTCGGCACAACATTTGCAGGAGAACGCTGGTCAATGCCGGTGAGCTTCGCCGCAGTTCGATGAACTCGTCATGCGACAAGCTGAGCAGGACGCAGTCATCGAGTGCCACCACGCTCGCCGCGGCGGGGGCGGGCTGAATCATGCCCATTTCACCGATCCACTGGCCCGGTCCGAAATCACCCAGGATTGCGCACTCATCCGCGGACTCCAGGCTGACCCTGACGCGGCCGGCGCAAATGAAGTACATCGTATCGTTCTCGATCCCGGACGAAATGACCTGATCCCCCGAGTCGAGTTCGATCTCGGAAACCGTTCCACGCAGGAGCTCGAGCGCCTCGTCCGCCACTTTTTCCAGTGCGGGGAACCTATTTCTTAAAACGTCAGGCGTCATCGACCGGGTCTCGGCTGTCATTTGACAACAATCTTACCCATTGGCCGGAAATGCGGCATGACTCAGATCAATCTGAGCACAATACCGGCGGTAAGGGTCCGCACCCGGGTTATGTATCCAGGTGAGCCTGAACCGCCCTTTGAAACGCACAATAGTCACAGTCCTTGCCAGGTGCTGGGATGTGTTCCGCGACGAGACACGCACGCACCGCATGAAGAGCCGGTTCCACCCAGGCATCGTTCCCCTCGTATGGTATCAACTTGGTTCTGAATTCGAGCCGATTGTTGAATCCCGGCTTGCCTTTGTCCCCGTTAGCATAGACGAAGTATCCCGTGCTCGATACCTGGAACCCCTTGCCCCGCAGCAGCCATTGATAGAACTCCATCTGCCGCCGGTAACCGATCTGCCAGGCCGCATCGAGGGTGATTTCGCCGTTCTTGCTGGTCGACTTGTAGTCGACCACGATCAGCTCCCCCGCCGGGTTGATCCACACATCGTCCACCGCGCCGGTCAAGCGAAGGTTGGTCGGATCGTGCAGCACTTGAACACCCTTGAAATTCTCCCGCCACTCGTCGAGGGACGCATGCTGATAAGGGATCGCATCGACGTCGTATTCCACCATCAGCGGGTGCGGCTCACCCAGCGCACGATAATGATCGAACTCTTTCTTGAGCAGATGATCCACGGCGGAATTCAGATTGAACGGAAAACCCGGCGGCTGCCCCGTACCCAACACCCGGTCGATGTAAAAACAGCGCGGGCAGTTCAGATAGAGATCGATCTTGGAACGCGACAGCTTGAACGGCTTGTCACTCGCGGAATCGAAAAGATTGCGGCTGCGCTGCGGTCTATACGGAGGCATAGCTTTCGATTTTAAACCGACTGCCGGATACGTTGGAAATACCAGGATACAAAACCACAAGTTTTACCTTAAAATCGCAGACTATTCCAGGAATTCAATAACACACGAGTGGAAATCGTTATGAATAAACTAGTCGCTGTTGTAATCGCGGCCGCCATCACGCTGGCGGCCGGTTGTGGGAGTAGTGATCCGCAGTCCCTGGCCAGTCAAATCGATGAGTTGTCCGGGAAGAACTTCCCGATGACCGATGAGAAAAAGGAACAACTGGCCAACTTCACGAACCAGGGCAACGAGGCGCTCAGCCAGGGCAAGAGCGAAGAGGCGGTGAAAGCCTTCGAGCAGGCCGTCGCGATTCTCAAGGAAGCGGAAGACACCGCCCTGTTCAATAAGTCAGAGTAGACGAAACACTACCTGATAATACTGAGAACGGCTCCCGTTAGAGGGCCAATATCCGTACGTGGGGTATTTAGTGCGTCTCATTCCTCATTGATCGTACTGCAAATGATACGACTCCTGGGGTGAGTTGTTGTCTGTTTGCGCATGCTCGGTCGATATCGCACGCCCCTCGCTGTCGTAGGCAAAGGTCGCAAATCGGTCTCCATTGGCATCCGTGATTCCGGTGAGGGCGTGGGGATGATCGGGATCCTCGTAGTGATAGATCCTGGATGTGTCATCCGGATACTCGACACTCGCAAGATTGTTGTTTTCATAGGTATAGCGATAAACCAGCTTACCCGGCACCGTCGCGGCCTCGATGTGCCCGCTGTCGTCATACGTCAATGACATGGCGTGGCCGAACGGACCCGTGACTCCCGTCACGCGGCCTTCCCCATCGTATTGGTACATGGTCGTCAGGCCCGACGCGCTCTTGTCAAAAACAAGTTTGCCGGTATAGTCGTACTCTTCCGTATCGCCGTTCTTCAGTTGCAGGGTGAATCCTTCATCCTCCAAGAGGATGAAATCCGAATCCGGGTCGCCTTGCCATTCGCCTCCTTGCCTGGTGAACGGGTCCTGCCAGCCTGCACCACGCTGAATCAACAGATTGTCGCCGTCGATCAGGAGCTTTTTGACGAATCCGGCCGTCCAGCCGGTACCGAAACCAAAATCCTGCCGCTGGGCACTGTGATAGAACCGCGTCAGGTCAATGCCCGTATCGCTCACCGAATAGTCGGTTTCCACCTGGTACTTGTTTCCCGTTGCCGCATCACAGGGATTGCCCACAGCCGAGCCCGATTTCTCACAGGCTGGCGGAACGATACATTGCCCGCGCTTCAAGAGTGTGCCCGCGGGACAGTTACATTCCCCGGTAAGCAGATCGATGACGCTTGCGTCGGAACATGCTTTTCCAAGATATTGATATGTCCATTGGTCAAGTAAAGATGTACTTCGGTAAGTGTCATCCTCGCAACTGAAGTAGCGCCTTATACACAAATAGTGATGCAACCACTCGGAATGATAATTACGCTCGCAATATTCAATGGGGACACCATAAACATCAATACATGGATCCGGCTTTTCTGAAGCGAATCTTCGCACATGCGCGTATGCACAGGTTTCCGCCCCCGTGCTTTCCGTGCCAAATGCTAGGTATTCTTCTCGCGGGAGTTGACATCCCCAAACTTCGATATCAGCACTGGCGTCATCGATAAATACATGACCCAGCGCCGCAATCAAACCAATAAAAATGATCGTCCTCGCTGCATTCCGTTGCGTATTCGATGTTCGGCCATGCATCCTTATCCCTCCATGGATTCAGACAGATTACAGGTACGATGAAAGTTACCATTGAAATCCGGAAATATCCTCACCCAAATGGGTGAAATATGGATTTACAAAAGCGAGAAGGAAACGCAAATAATGAATCAATAACCCGAACTTTCGAACGTATTCAGGGCCACTCTGAATCGCGTGTAAATGGATTCGGCCACCTTTCCCCGGTACACCCGATCCAGGCTGACGAACTTGCCGAGCTGGCTCGAGTGGCCGCGGTTGGTGAACGCCCCGACCGCATGCCCTTCCGCATTCAGCCGGTTCATGTCGTTCAGGTTAGAGGCCTTGTCCGCGCAGGACAGGGCGAGCACGTCTTCCGCCGAATTCCGTATATTTTTAAAGTACGCCGCGTTGCGCTCTTCCCACGTTTGGTGCATTCCCGGCTCTGTGACCGCACACACCAGACTCACCACACGCTCGTTTGCAATTTCCGCTGCGAGCATCTCCCTGGTGTAGTCACAGTCCTCGATCACGTCGTGCAGATACCCCGCAGCCACCACCGACGCGGCGTATCCAGCATCCTGCAGCATCCAGGCAACCTCGGTCAGGTGCAGAAAATAGGAAGGCTTGTCCACGCTCCCCGGGCCCTTTCGAAAGTGAGACCCCGCCTCGCGTGTGCGGTGCGCCTTTTCGGCCAGGCGCATGGCGCGCAACACCAGGTCATTCGTGTCGTTCATTGGAAACATCTCGATTCGGTAAAACTTACTTACCGTAGAGCTTCTGAGTCTGCTCGAGTCGAAGTCTCAACTTGTCACGAAGGGAACGGGGCCCGAGCACTTCGTCGCTTGCCTGATCCCTGCCATCCAGCAGACGGTCTCGCAGGTATTCGATGTCACGTTTGACCGTTGATCGCGAGACACCCAACTCAGTGATGAATACCGACAATGGGACTATCCTGCGGGACTTCAGCAGCTGGTCGATCTTGTAGAAGCGTTCCGTTCTGTCCAACTGCGTGTCCCTAGGCTGCGAAAGATTCGCGACGCCCCCTCAATGCAGACAGCAGCGCTTGAACTTCTTGCCGCTGCCACAGGGACAAGGATCATTTCGTCCCACTTTGGGAATTTCACGAACGAACGTGGAAGGCGCCTGACCTGGCCACGACCTGAAGTGTCGATACAGAGTCAGCACGGCGGGTTCGATTTTGGCTTGCTCCAGCTCAACGGCGTCATCATGCATTGATTGCAATTCTTCAAATCCCTTTTTGGTTGCGAATAGTCGGATGGGGATCAGGGATTGTTCAAGGACCGATTCGTCGTCCTTGTTCAGCCCGCCCCAAAGCAAAACACCCCGCAGAAAACCGTGACACCATTCGTCTACGATCGTATAGGTCCTGCCTTTCACATCGCTTTCGAGAAACAGGGGCTGGAAATTATCCTGGTTGAGATCGTCGATGACATTGTTGTACATCGACATAGCTATGCTGATGAACTCATTGGCCTCGTCCATGCTTTCCCAGGCGGGCGACAAATCCTCGCTACCCCACAGTGCAGGCAGCCATCGTGAAGGGCGTAGCAGCTGCGGAGCGCAGGCAATCGCGGCGAAATAGCCGTCCAGCTCAGTGCAATTAAGCACGGAATCATCGTTTCCATAGCGATCGAGGTAGTAATCAACCACCGCATAGAGATCATCGCTGTCCGCCGGCAGTTCGGGCGAGAGGCCGTACAATTGCCGGAAATCCGGCGGGGGTGTCGCACGCTCGCTGCGCAGACCAAACTCTATCTCGACGTCTTCCATGTCACCCACGGCGGTGATATCGACACAGTCCATCTCGAACAGGCGCCGCATGTCGTCGACCAACTCCACCGCTTTGAGATCGAGCAGCGTCGCCATCATCAGCCCATTGAGAGATTTCTTAGACGTATCGGGAGATGACATGTAGGTCTTGAACACTCCGAGCACCCGGTCTCGGCAATCGGGCCGACTTTTGACCACCTCCTCGAGCCCGTCAAATGCCATCGCCCTGGCAAACTCATCTCGTTCGCGATCGTTTATATATGCCGCCAGCGGATCAATGGCTGCTTCTCCGGCCATACCCACCACCCTGCCCAGTTCACCCAGCGCCCAGTCGTCGCCACGCAGATACTCGAAAAGCGCAATCAGCGGCGCCACCGCCTCGGGAGACCTCAGCTGACCCAGGGCACGCCAGGCGTGAAGCGGCACCCACGCGGCGTCGGAATCCGACGCCGCATTGTTCAGCGCTTCATCCCCCGCAAGCTGGACCAGCTCGGCTACATCACCTTCATCGAATCCGTATTGCAGATAGTCCAGCCAGTTCCGGTGGTCGTTGGCCGGACCAAGCTGAAAAAGAATTGCGGTTTTGTCACTCATGGCTGGCCTCTTCTGTCAGAGGCACAATTTTAAGGGCTAATAATGGTTGCTGACACCTTTTTGCACTCAGCCTACGAAAATTCAATACTTTTGCCGCTCCGGAATAACCCCCCGAACCCCCCCTTTCGGGTCGGGCATATCGCCTTGGTACCGCGGGATGAGATGGATATGCAAATGCAGGACCGACTGCCCCGCCGCGGACCCGATGTTGATGCCGAGGTTGAACCCGTCGGACTCGTACTTTTCCATAATCAGGTTTTTCACGGACTCGACAAGATTCCAAAGCGCCAGCCTCTCTTCCGGGGTCGCTTCGAAATAGCTGGAGAAGTGGCGTGTCGGGATGATTAGAGCGTGGCCTTTGCTGACGGGGTGGCCGTCCCAACGTGCAAAGCACAATTGTTCCGTCATAAAAATGCAATCAGAATGCGGATTGCAAAAAATACACTTTGATTGGCTCATGCCCCGTGTCCTTCATTGTTATTCATACTGGAATTCTGGGGACACAATACTTAACCAGCTTAGAACACTTGCGCCAGAGCGGTGTTTTGTATCGTGTCCCCTTATTATTAGCACTATGCTTCCAGGATAATTTGATAGCCGGCATGGCTTCTCAAATTCATCACCGTGCTGTCGTCGAAGATCAGGTACTGGCCCTTGATCCCGATGAGCTGTTTCTCGATCTCGGGCACCTTGTCGAGTTTCAAGCTCGTGACTTTTTCCGGGTATTGCAATACGGGGTAATTGATCGACGTGACCGTATCGTCCTCGGAACCATACTGCTTGAGCTCGTCGGGAATCAGTTCTTTGAGCCTCAGTTTTTCCTCTTCTAGCGACGTGGTATGGGTAAACACATTTTTCAGCATGTTCCGCCAGTTGGTCTTATCCGCGATGTACGCCTTCAAGGCCACTTCTATTAATCCTGAAGCCTGCCGATAAGGGGTCTCCGCCAAAAAAAGCGCCTTCACGGCACCCTGATCTATCCAGCGGGTCGGGATCTGTGTCTTGCGGGTGACGCCAACCTTGATGCCGCTGGTCAACGAGAGATACACGTAATGGGGTTTGACGTGCCGTTCGACCTCCCATTCCAGATCTCGCAGGGCAATACCCAGGTGGGCCTGGCACAGTTCCGGCCTGATGATGCTTTCCACGGCCAGGGGAGAGCTCCTGAAAGCATCATAGCTCATCCCCTCCCCATACGCCCTGTTGATCCTTTTACCCGTAACCACACAGTTGATCGTACCGGTATGCCTGATAGAGACGGTTTTCCCGACCAACCCGTTCATAGGAACCGACTCATTCTCTTCCAGCACGTCGTACAAGGGCAACGTGTATTGCACCACGTCGCCCAGTTTGGCGCGCATTTTCCTGATGTTGCCGGTGGCTTTCATAACCAGTGTTATTTTCTAAGACGCCTCGATCTGAGCATGCCAAGCCCCCAAACGCAAACGCAAACGCAAAGAATAACGATCTACACAACTGGCTTTCAACGGAACCTCTGATCAATTGACGATCGTTTGATACCGACTAAATTCACGCAAGGTCGTGTCTCCTGGTGTAGGAGCGGCGTCCTCGCCGCGATTGACCAGAGTATCCCTGACTCACCCGGATCCGATGCAATTCCATCTTAAAACAGAAATCTCTCCCGATAAATCAGTCTCTCCCGCGGGCCAGGACGACCGACGTCTCGATTTGCCGATCGGAGATTGTCCAGTATTTACGCAGCAACCGATCTTTTTCGAGTTGAGAAACGAGGTGGTACCCATTTTTCTGGTAGAAAGCGATGGCCCATGTTGCATCCGCCCAGGTGCCGACAAGGATAGGTTTGTCAATTGCAGACTCAATAAACCGAAGTAAGCGCGATCCTATCCCTGAGTTCCTTCGATCGGTTCTCACGTAAGCATGGCGAATCAACACAACGTCGTTTTTATCCTGCACCCCCATCACACCAACCAAGACGCGGTCATCAACAGCACCCCAGAAAACCACGCCATCTCGAATTTCCTGACCAAGCTCGGCGCGCGACATGTAGGGGTCATGCCATCGGTCATCCGGTATTACGCCTTTGTAGGCCTGGGCAGCATTATTGATGATCTCGTAGATGCTATCGACGTCCGAATCACCGCACTGCCTTATGATAATATCGTCTTCGTCGAGCGACCCCATAACAAATACAAGCTCTATGCCCCTGAAATCCCAGGGGCAAATAGTAGCGCAAAAGTGACCTCAGACCGGAGACACAATAAGCGATACGAAGCGAGCACCATTCAGGTATTCGTAACATGAATGACCCCGACGACAAATCTCATAGCAGCACGGACAAGTTGCACCGGGCCTACCACGCGAAGAATTCACAGGAAACTGCGGAGGTATATAACGAGTGGTCCCAGGAATACGAGCAACACATGAAGAATGTGGGCTATACCCATCCCGCCATGGTCACGGGCATGGTGGCGCGACACATACCACCCACTGAAGAGCTGGTTCTGGATGCCGGTGCCGGGACCGGGGTCATGGGGGAAATCCTCACCGCACTGGGTTACCCAAACATCATCGGTCTGGACGCATCCACTGGAATGTTGAAGACGGCCGATCTGAAAAAGAAATACATCGAACTCAAACACCTGTTTCTTGGCAAGGCACTTGATTTCGAAGACGATACCTTTGCACTGGTCGTGAGCTCCGGCGTGTTCACCCAGGGCCACGCGCCCCTGGATGGCCTGGACGAGTTGATCCGGGTCACGAAACCCGGCGGGTATCTTGTTTTTTCAATAGCCCGCACCTACCTGGATGGCCCATTCACTGACAAGCGCCATCAGCTGGAGCAGGCGCAACAGTGGCAGTTCGTGGACGCTTCTGCGCGCTACAACTCGGCACCACTGGAAGACACCCTGATATCACAAGTGTTTGTGTTTCAGGTTACCTAAGCAGCGTTTTCTTCCTGAACAATCACATGTGAGGTTCGGCCAACCCGCCGAAGGCGTTGATCGGTCGCGTTGCGATCTCCTTCGGGGACAACTCGACGCCGGGAAACTGGCCGACATCCTGGTATCTTTCATAGAAGCCCGGCTCGCCTGGAAGCAAAGGCGATTCATTGTTCCTGAGTTCGAAGCTGCTGGTGTATCGGAAAGGCCAGACATCGAACAGCGGCAGGGCCCGTGAGATGCTGCCGAAAACACCACTGATGTGGCCGAGCACCGGGACCTGCTGCTGACGGGCGACGATCCAGCTGTTTCCAGGTCGGGTGGCCTGCATGATGCTCCGGCGCAACGCCTGGGAAAACGGCCGGTCACGGACGAACAGCATCGCCTCAGTGTTGATACGGGTGGAGCGTGGATCAAGATTGTGGGAGCCCACCGCGGCGACCGTATCGTCGATAACGATCGACTTCTGATGGATGCCCGCCCGCAGCCCCGCCCGCGACTCCGTGGTCAATCCTGCGCGGTGGTGAGTTCGTGGACGTATACCCGATCCGACGCGCCTTCCAGCCCCACCGCTTCATCTACTACCCGTCGGTGATGGGTGAACAGGATCACCTGGGTCCTGGAGGAGAATTTGACAAGCGCCCCGAGAGTGGCTCTAGCTCGATAGTCGTCGAACTGAATCAGAATATCGTCGACGACAAAGGGCAGTGGCTCCGAAGAGTCGACGTAATGGTCCAGTGTCGCCAATCGAAGCGCGAGATACAGTTGATCACGTGTGCCTGTGCTCATCGCTTCCACTCTTAACCTTCTGCCGTTCGGCCTCACACCAACAAGGACCGGCTTGTCGGACTCGTCGAAGTCGGTTTCAATAGCCACCAGAGATCCGCAGGTGAGAGTTTTGTAGAATGCACTGGCCCGGGTCAGTATCGGGTCGCGGTGCTGGCGCCTGAAACGTTCGATCTCGTCGCGCAACAACCGTGACGCGAGTTTCAATCGCGCGTAGCGGTCGGCGTGACCTCGCAGTTCGGCCAGTGTTTGCTGCGCCTCCTCCGCCAGCTCAGAGGCCTCGCTGCCACCCGCCATGGCCTCAAATTCATGTTCGACGTTGATCTTGACTTCAAGCTGTGTTTCCCGTGCTGGGCGAAGTTCGTGTTCAATCTGCTGCACGAGAGTGTTCAGCTCCGACACCACCGAGTCACGATCAACCTTGTCTACCTCGTCTTGCAGGGCACCGATGCCGAGTCCGTCCCCACCCTCGACCAGCTCGCTTTCGACCTCCCGAAGCTGTTGTGTCAGTTGCATATGCTCGTTGAATCGCTTCTCGACAGCCTGCAACTCATCTGGACTCTTACAGTTCGCCTGCCGACAGAGTTCTGCCAATACCTCGTCCGCCGCACCGATGGTTGCCTCGCTCTCGCGCACCTCACTCTCCGCCTGGCGTGACTGCTTGTCGAGTTCGTCCAGACGGCTTTTGGCTTGCCTCTGAGTACCAAGGCGGGCGTTCAACTGCACGGCGGAGTCGCTGGCGGGTAGAACCATCAGTTCGGGAGCGAGCCTTTCAACCAATTTCTTTGCATCCCGTTTAAAGGCCTGCGCTTCCTCGTCAATACCATCGATGCGTAACTGAACTTCTTCCGCCTCGTCATTCAACTTGAGTGCGGCAGCAATGGCCTCGAGGTAATCCGAAACCTCACCGGGCGTCGATCTTTCCTCCCGGCCAAGCTCGAGCATGAGCGCTGCCCATTCTGATGTCCAGGAGGTCAACTCCGCCTCTGCGCTCTCAGCCCTACCAACCAACTGTCGCACCGACTCCTCGAGTTCCTCGATTTCCTCCTGCAGCGTCACCCGCCGTCTTTCGACTTTCTCGATGGCACGCAATCGGGACTCCGCATGATCAAGGATCTTTCTCAGTTGCTCGATATGCGGTGATTCCTCCTGAGGCTCTCCGCAGGCAGCAAGCGCACTCGCGAGGTTCCTGCGCTGAGTATCCCGCACCCGTTTCAAGTCATCGGCTCCATTGCGCAAATCGGTACCCCGCTCTGCCCTCTCCCGCAAACGCAAAGCCTTATCCAACCAGTTCGCCATCTCGCGAGGTGGGAAAGGTGCAATACCGCACGGCGACCAGACTTCCTGCCAGGACTGATCCAGTTCCTGCTGTCTGAGTGCAATAGCCTCGAGTGCGGCCGCGGCCTCAGTTGCGCGTTTCCGGCAATCCTCGAGCTTCGTCTGACCCGACGCCTGATCGTGGACTCGCTGGGACTCTCGGCGAAGCCGATCCGAGATTTCGTCGGAGGTAATCACTTCCTCTTCGAATGCTTCGTGCAGCGCTCTTCCCTCCGCATATTGCTCGGACTCGGACTTTACGTCCTCTCCATCAATCCAGTGCCGACGAAGTAGTCGCCAGCCGAGATCACGATGTTGGCGAGCTCCGTACAGCTCCGCCTCGGTAGGCACCGCGCCTGCCAGACGCAGGGCCTGGAGGGACACCTGGATCTGCTGTGTTTCCTTGCCGACCTCTGCACCTGCCTTTTCCAGTTGGCGTACTTCATCATCTATCTTTTGATAGGACTCCGAGAATCTGCGTATGGTCTCTTCGCCGGGCAAGGGGGCGGTGATCAGATCCGACACGTCGCCGTCCCAAAGACCGAGTGCCGACAGCTCGCCCTCGCATGTTTTCTGGTGACGAACCAGGTTTGCGGTCGCCTCTTCGATCGCGCCGTCCACATCCCCCGCTCGTCGCGCCTCGTCCACCGCCTTCTGCAGCACGTCATAGTCTATCGGGGCGGGCAGGTGACCAAGTTCCTCCCAGCTGGCCGCCAGCTTCCCCTCGATATCTTCCCGATTTGTCCGGGCTTGCCTCACGCCCGACTCCAGCGCTTCCTGTCGCCCTCCAAGCTCGGTAGTACGCCGCCGCCTCGCAAGTAGCGGCCTCAGGCTTTCAAAATCTTCCATGGACAAGTCAGGTCGGATTTCGGCAAACCACCGACTTGCCTGTTCCAGCAAAGTCTCCCGTCTGGCGACGAGGCCCGGCTTGTCCCTGGCCGCCTTGCGGTAACCGCCAAGACGTTCACGCAACTCATCGATGGCCTCCACTTCCGCAAGCAGATCCTCGGACACCTCTAGCCCCGCCGCGTCCTTACGCAAACCCTCCAGTCGCGCCAGCGCTTTGGAGCGACTTTCAGCGGCAATTCCCCGTTTCGATATCGCGGCCTCCCTGCGCGACCCGAAATTTCCGTCGAGAGCGGGAACATCCCCGATGTTTGCGAGTTGCTCCTGTAACTGCACCCGCCTGGCCAGGTCGGGCATCGTCCGGCGTATGCGCTCCAGGGCGCTCCGGCGCTTCTCGGCATCCGCCAGTTGTTTGTCAATCTCCTCAAGCTGGCGTGCTGCCCTTCTCACCGCCTTTCGCGCGTCGTCCCAGTGCCTTGCCGTGAGCGAAACGTCTCGCTGCTGGGCCTCGATTTCCTTCAGTCGGCTGATCCCGGCATTGATCAGAGGTTTCGATGCCCGCGGAGCGAAAAGCGACTGCGTCTCGCGATCCAGGGTTTCGAGAAACGCGTGAATGGCTGTGCTGCCGAGACCTGTCCCGAACAGCGCCTCCGCCTCACGCCCTCGCTCAACCAGTAATGCCTGACCCCCGCTCACCAGTGCCTCGTGATCGATGCCGAAAAGACGTTCGAATAATGGCTCCGCGATGCCCCCGAGAAGTCGGGTCAGTCTCTCCTCCGCGACAGGGTCACCACTGGCGTCGAGCAACGTGTCTTTTCGTCCCTTTCGCCGATAACACTGAAGTTCACCCCCGTCTGCACCACGAAGTACACCACCGACCCGCAAATCTGTCTTGTCGTGGATGAAGTCGTCCCCGGTGCGCTCCGGAACACCGTACAACAGCGCCCGAAGCGCCCGCAGTGCGGAGCTTTTTCCCGCTTCATTCGGCCCAAAGATGATGTGCAGACCTTCGCTGCCTCCGCTCAGGTCCAGATGGCTATCGGTAAACGGCCCATAGGCGAGGAGGTGCAGATCGAGAATTTTCACTCGTCCCGCCCTTCGGTTAATAATCGGTCCAGCAGCAGCGCTTTGGCATCCTCCAGACACTCGCGAATGTAGTCCGGATCCGAGAGGGCAAACGCCGCCTCCCCGGAACGAAGCTCGAGCGGCAGTTTGGCGTTCAGGTCTGCAACCTCCTGACCGAGCTGCGAGAGTCGGGCTGAATCCAGCTCCAGATCACGAATGGAACGAAGCAGACCACCAAAGGCATCATCGCGCGCGAGTGCCGCTTCTTCCGACTCTGCTCGCCGGGTATCAAACACGACTTTCTCGATCCAAATATCTCCAGAGGCGAGGCTGCTGGCGAGTGAACGGCATTCGTTGACTACCCGTTCCCGTTCGGCCCGCAGCCGGGTGTGGGCCGGGCACGTCCCCGAAAGCCTCAGGCGCACGGCCAACAGCCTGTCCTCTGCCTCGACGACGGCATCGGCCAGGGCATGTCCACTGCGATCGATTACCTCGTCCAGGGTTAACACATCATTCAGGTCCACGGAGCATTCCATCCAGCGGACCACGTCCAGGGTGCGATGCTCGACACGAGTAACCCTGCCCTCGTTAACCACCACCAGTGAGCAGCCTTTCGGCCCAGTCTCCCGGGCATGCCTGCCCTGAATGTTGCCGGGAAAAACAATCCACGGGTCTTCCGAGACAACCTCACGTTTGTGAACGTGCCCCAGTGCCCAATACTGGTAGCCGCGTGAACGGAGGCTGTCGATCGAACACGGTGCATAGGGTTCGTGGCCTGGCCTGCCGTCCAGGGACGTGTGCAGCAGGCCGATATTGAAAAGATCAGGGCTCGCCATCGGGTAGTTCCGGGCAAGATCATCTGTAACCGATCGAGTCGCAAACCCCTGACCGTGAACCGCAACCCCGTGCTCCTCCGCCACAATGGTCTCGGGTCTGCGGGTAGAGAATATGTGCACGTTTTTCGGTGGACGAAGTGCCTTTGTCAGCTGGCTCGCCGCATCGTGATTTCCCGCTACGACATAGGCACCTATCCCGGCCCCCTGCAAACGCACCATCTGCCGCGTGAAAAACAATCCGGTGTTGTAATCCTTCCAGTCGCCGTCATAGAGATCGCCTGCCAGCAGAACGAACGCGACGTCCTCCTCGATCGCCAGATCCACCAGGTTTTCCAGCGCGCAACGGCTCGCGCCGCGAATCTCATCGATCGGCGCGCCCTCGTAGCGCTCCAGGCCACGGAGCGGGCTGTCGAGGTGGAGGTCTGCTGCGTGAAGAAATTTCAACTCAGTTCAACAACTCTGGTCATGGAAGGCTCTGGTGAAACTCACCGTCATTGTCTCAAGATTATCGGGCACTTACGGTTAAGGATTAACAGATAACGAAGTAACAACTGCCTCAGAGTAGACCAACCCATTAATCAATCCGTTCGATTTGAATAGACACTCTTTCCGCCAATTCACACCAGCTACAGACAGCTGGGGCACCAGGCAATGTGGTCGATTTTATGCGCAATCGTTCAACAATTCTTGTGGATATACGTTCATCCCAATAGCTATTGTTAACAGGCCCTATTTCAAGGCAGAAATAGAGTTCTCCGCGGGGATCCGGATAATCCGTGGAAACCATCGTTTTTCTATTAATGAGCCAAGGCTGCCCTGTAATTTTCGCCAAATAAGAGTGATCAAGTTTTAGGCAAGACAAAACAATAAGATCACAGGAATGCTGTGGACTTTCCAGACCAACAGAGCCTCGTCTGTTGTCCGCCCTCAAGTTATACAACTGATTCTTTAGATTCCAATGCCAATGGTAATCGTCTTTGACGTAACCCAGGAGAACGTTGGTATCTGCAGGTGGCTCATTTAGAAACTCTGCAGCTCAGTTGAGCAGTAGATTGCTATCTATCGGGTTGAACTGGCTGGCCTCCATGATCAGCGGGTTCGCCGTCAGTTTCGGCACGCCGTAAACTACTGTCCGCGTTTTGAAGCGTTTTCTGATGCGCTTCAATAAAATGGTGAAGTCACCGTCACCGGATACCAGAATGACGGTGTCGCAGCCTGGCGCCGCCTCATAAACATCGAGCGCAATACCAACGTCCCAGTCCGCCTTGGTCGACCCATCCGCTCGCTTGAGCACGGGTTTGAGAAGCACGGTAAATCCAATAGCACGCAGTATGTTCTGGAACTGTTTCTGATTCTTGTCTTCGGGCTCCGTGGCGTAGGCAACTGCACTGACGACGTCGCGCTTCGCAGTCGCCTTGGCCCAGAACTTGTTGTAGTCAAAGTTTGCCCGGTAGGCCTGCCTGCAGGTGTAATAAACATTCTGAACGTCCACAAATATGCAGACTTTCTCGAGGGTTGTCCGGCTCATGGGCTGCACCTCGCGACTCGCGCGGCGGCAAGCCGCATTTCCTCGGCAAATTTTATCCAGGCCGGTTCGACGACGTCTTTCCAGAGCAGCCGCAGTTCAGATGTGCTCATTTCCAGGTGCACGGATCTGCGTTGGTTGAAGCAGTACACCATCAACAGATTCTGCCCGGTACCGCAAACGTGCCACTGGTGTGCCAACTGCATTTTATAGTGATTGGGCAGCTTGCCGCGGCTGAGCTTGTGCCATAGATCGGATTGGCTGCCGCGTACCGGGCACTTGATCTCGACATTCAGCCGCATATCCGGCGTTATGGCATCCAGGCTGGCCGAGTAGCTGCCCCGGCGGTAAACAGCCGGTGCCAGATCAGGGGCGTTGAAGAGTTGTTGTGCCAGCATACGTGCGTCGGGTTCGAATCGATGCCCATGTGCCATCGCCTGGTTTGTTTCCTCGGCATCGGCATGGATCTTCCGGTTCAATAACTGATTCGACGTCATCCAGGGGCTGCAACCGGTAACTGCGGCAGCCTCGGATGCATTGAAATGGCGCGTTCGGTATTGGAACCAGGCGGGTGTGCCCTGCTCTAAATCTACCTTGACGGGTGGTTGCGGCATATCTTTTCAAGATTGCGAATTCGGTGTGAAATCCATTTTCATAGTTTGCGACAGACATTGTCGCATTGAACGGTAAAAGCAATCTTAACCCGGTATGTAAGGTAAAAGCGCGTGCTAGGATGTATCCACTCCCGAGGTATGACGCCGGGAGCGGCATTGTTCAACCACGCACCCGATTATTCATGAACTGCAGGCCGTCGTCTGGACCGGGCCCGGGTGTTTGCTGACCGTAAGGAGGTGCATACCCATGTACAAGGTAATGCTGCTTGGTGATTCGATTTTTGACAACGCCATCTATGTGCCGGGGAAGCCGGCTGTTGTCGAGCAGCTGAATCAAAGACTTCAGGGCTCCGGCCGTGCCGAGTTGCTCGCCGTTGACGGCCACGTGACTTATCACGTGGCCGGCCAGGCCGAAGGCATTCCGGATGACGCAACCCACCTGTTCGTGAGTATTGGAGGAAACGACGCACTCCAGGCGGTCCCCGTCCTGCACCATGACGGGCCGGCGCAAGCCATGCTGTCCGCGCTGGCACAGGTGCAGTCGGTTTTCCAGGAAGGCTACCGCAATATGCTGGACGCTCTTGTGCCTCGAGATCTGCCACTCGCGGTGTGCACCATCTACGATGCGGTCCCGGACATGGAAACATTGGCGCACCCGTCTGCCGCGGCGGCGTTGTCGCTATTCAACGACGTGATCGTCCGGGAGGCGGCTGTGCGTGGGCTTCCTGTCATCGATCTGCGATCGGTCTGCGATGCTGCCGAAGACTATTCGCACGTATCGCCAATCGAGCCTTCGGCCACCGGGGGCGAGAAGATCACCAAGGTGATCCATCACGTGTTGTTGAACCACGACTTCAGCAGCGCCGGGGCGCGTGTTTACGGTAAAGTTTCAGACTAAAGCTATATTTTTCATACGGATAAGTGTAGAATACTGGTTATATGTACAGTAATTCATATTACAAATGGAGGTGCCCCGTGACTACGCCAGCCTGCTCCCGTACCACCGCCACTGTCCCTGCTTCGTCTCCGGTGTTCAGACGCTCCGAGGACCTCGGCAATCAGATCACCGAACTCTGCGGCTATATCAATGCGGCGACCTATCGGCTGCTCGAAATGATCCGTGAGTTCGACCAGGAGGGATTATGGGAACTGGACGGCGTGTGTTCCTGTGCCCACTGGCTCAACTGGAAATGCGGTATCGGCATGAACGCGGCCAGGGAAAAGGTCCGGGTGGCCAACGCGCTGGGTGAACTGCCGAAGATCAGTGCGTGCTATTCCCGGGGCGAGATCAGCTATTCCAAGGTGCGGGCCATGACCCGGGTGGCGACAGTCGATAACGAAGACTACCTGCTGATGATTGCCGAGCACGGTACCGCGTACCATATGGAGACATTGGTGAGGAAATACCGGCGGGTAACGCGCCTCAATGAGGACGATGCCGAGAAGCAGCATGACAATCGCGCATTCCGGATAAGCCATGAGGACGACGGCACCGTCGTATTGCACGCGCGTCTGCCTGCCGAGACCGGTGCCCTGGTATTGAAGGCCATCGAACGGGCGCTGGATCAGAATACACAGGATGTTTCCGCGGAAACGTCACCCGAACCCGATGCGGTTGAGCGGGAATCCTTCGAACAACGCCGGGCGGATGCCCTGATCGACATCGCGGAGAGCTACCTGGCCAATGGGCCTGCCGCGTCCAGTGGGGATCGCTACCAGGTGATGCTGCATGTTTCCGCGGAAACTCTGGCCGAGGACGAGGAGCCCGCCTTTTGCAGGGATAACACGTCTTATATCGAGGATGGCTCCCATGTTTCCGCGGAAACGGCGCGGCGGTTGTGTTGCGATGCAGCAATCAGCGTATTGAAGGAAGACGACGATGGAGAGTTACTGAATATCGGCAGAAAATCGCGAATCATCCCGCCGGCCATGCGCCGGGCCCTGCGCAGCAGGGACGAGGGCTGCCGGTTTCCGGGCTGTACGCACCAACACACCATCGACGGGCATCACATCACGCACTGGAGTCAGGGCGGAGAGACCCGGCTGGACAATCTGGTGCAGCTCTGCCGGTATCACCACCGACTGGTGCACGAGGGCGGCTTCACCTGCAAGAAAAACACCGCGGGCGGGGTTGCGTTCCATGACCGGAACGGGCGCCGCATGGAACCCTCAGGGAAGCTACCCGCCGTCCGCCCCTCGATCGATATCACCGAGCAAATGCGCGATCGATACGAAGATCTGTATATCGACGCGAATACTTGCGTGAGCCACTATAGCAGCGGCGGCATCGACTGGGATCTGACCGTGAGTGGGTTGATGAATTGAAGGTGCGTGCGGAGCATAAGATAGACTCTAACTATGTCCTTGTTTTCTTGAATCGGTCTGACCAACGTTCCAGCAATGCTTCAATGCAGGCGAAAAGCGCACAGGGAATCGCGTAGTAATACCAGGGGATCGAAAATATAAAATAATCATGAGCGAGCGGAACAATGATACCAACCCAGCGCCACCTGTTCGACATTCCCGAAGACATTGCGTACCTGAACTGCGCGTATCTGGGTCCGTTGTCCAATGCAGTTGTCGCGGCCGGCCGACAGGCCGCGGACAGAAAGGCACACCCCTGGGAGATCAGAAGCGAGGACTTCTTCACCGAGACGGAGGTGGCCCGCGCGCTGTTCGCGAGGATCATCAATGCGTCGGAGGAAGACATCGCGATCATACCCGCAGCGAGCTACGGCGTGTCGGTAGCCGCCCGCAACCTGCCTCTCGCCAGAAACGAAACAGTAGTCCTGCTCGCGGAACAGTTCCCCTCCAATGTCTATGCCTGGAGAGCATCCGCCGACGAGGCCGGTGCGCAGGTAGTGATCGTCGAGCGCCCGCCTGACGGCAACCTCACCCGCGCGGTACTCGATGCCATCGACGAGCGAACCGCAATCGTGGCGCTGCCCCACTGTCACTGGGCCGATGGTGCGCTCCTGGACCTGGTGCGCATCGGAGAGCGCTCGCGTGAACTCGGTGCGAGCCTGGTGCTCGACGTAACCCAGTCCTGCGGCGTCATGCCCCTGGACGTACAGGTAATCCGGCCGGACTATCTGGTGACGGCCTGCTACAAGTGGATGCTCGGTCCCTACAACACCGGCTTTATGTACGTGGCGCCCCAACGGCAGGACGGCAAGCCGATCGAGTACAACTGGCGCGCGCGCGTTGGCAGCGAGGATTTCGCCGGACTGGTCAATTATCAGGACGCCTATCTTCCCGGCGCGCGGCGTTTCGACGTGGGCGAATGCGCTAACTTCCACACCATGCCGGCCTTGGTAACGGCACTCGAACAGATCCTTGAATGGGGCGTGCCGGAGATCGCCATGACTCTTGCGGCACGTAACGTGGGGATAGCGGAGCGTGCGGCCACGCTCGGACTCGACAGCCTGAACGCCGACCAGCGTGCCGGACATTTTCTAGGGCTGCGTTTTCCGGAAGGCGTCCCGGCCGGGCTGCTGGTTTTGTTGAAAGAAGCAGGAGTTTACGTCAGTGTGCGGGGAAGCAGCCTGCGGATCACACCACATTTGTACAATGATGACGCGGATGTTGATCGGCTTATGGACGCCCTGAAACTCGCCATGGAGTGACGATCTAGTTTAGACGTGAACCAGTTCCGGGGGAGTTCTATCACTACATCAGATCGTCACAGGCGCGGGGTAATCCTGGTGCTGACCGGGGCCGC
>Ga0209567_10000064_pt1 | contig 48094 bp, 44 predicted proteins | sample COG_12_FD_184756 | JGI IMG/M metagenome (GOLD analysis project Ga0209567, IMG submission 184756) | Pelagic marine sediment microbial communities from the LTER site Helgoland, North Sea, for post-phytoplankton bloom and carbon turnover... | ecosystem: Environmental > Aquatic > Marine > Neritic... | reverse complement strand
AAGCTCCCATCGTTTCCGTTCGACTTGCATGTGTTAGGCATGCCGCCAGCGTTCAATCTGAGCCAGGATCAAACTCTTCAGTTTAAAGCTTTGAGCTTTTACTAAAGTCGTCGTCCCCACTCTAAATTACTATTTATAGAATTTAGGTTGGTTCTTACGCTTGATTTTGCCTTCGCAAAGTCCAGCGCAAGCACCCACACAAATTATCTGATTAAGTTGTTAAAGAACGAGGTGTTTTTGGGTGCCAGTCACCTTAATTTCCTCAGGCAGCGACGCTGCGCGAGGAAATTAAGGTGACTGGCACCGAATAACACCGGACCCACCATTATACAGGCGTAGGAGGCCTAAGCAACAATCCTCGTGCGCCTGTATCTATATTTTGGGAGTCCACTGAGGCACACCGTGTCCCTCAGCGAGCCGCGCATTATACGGGCGATTCCCTTTCCGTCAACACCTTTTTCGAGATTTTTTTCAAATACCTGGAATGGGCCTCAGGCGGGGGCTCCCGGGCAGGAGCGCGGGACGCAAAAGTAGCACTTTCCTGCGGGAAAAACCGGCCTTTCGGGGCTTTTGACCTAGTCCGGTCGATACACCCTGTAGACGTCGGCACGATCGTACTCCGAGGGCTCCGGCGGCGATTCGTGCCTGAATCCCGCAGATTCCCTGGCACTAAACATCAGGCCGCATCTCGCTCTGCACGCCAGTCCTTGTATTCCTGTTGATCGATAAGGACCCTGAGGAAGCGGTCACGCCTGAGCTTCTGCGGAATCAACAGTTGCCCGAAGCGTTCCTCGAGTTGCTCCATCGCTTCGATCGCCCCGGCGTAGTTGCCTGCCGCGGTCCGAGCACGAAGCAACGCCCACCAGGCCAGCTCGAGGTCAGGCTCTGCCTGGGTGGCACTCAGCGCGAACTCCTGAGCCTGCTCCATGTTGCCGAGCGCCATCGCGGCCGTGGCTTTCAGAGACTCGGTCGCGCCGTCGACAACACCCAGTCCCTTTTGCAGCGTCTCCAGTTCCGTTATCGCGCGGTCGAACTGGCTCGTAACAATGAAGAAGTCAATTAGCGGCTGACTAAAGAGCGGATCATTCGGGAAGCTCGAGGCGACCGATTCAACAGCGCGACCCAGCCTGGCGCGATCGTTCCACGTTTGCGTCATCTGGAGATTCAGTCTCACAACGCCGCGTTCGGCTTTCAGCTCGTCGTCCATCGCATCGTAGATGCCGAAGAATCGTCCGTGGGCGTTGTCGCGCGACGCTTTCATGAGCTCCGCAACCTGGAACAACCTGCCCTCATCGATATTCTTGTTCTCGAGCAGCTGTTGAGTGGCCTCCTGGGTCGGCAGGGTCCGCACAAACGACGCCGCTGCCTCCCGGGAAAACAGTCCGCCCTTGTAGAAATCCGTCCAGTCCAGGATTCCGATGCGTCCTTTCGATCCAACCGTCAGCTCGTAGACGTGGAAGGCGAAGCGGTAACCCGACACCTCATAGCGCACCAGCGCGCGCGCCGAATCGCCATAGCCCTCGAAGGCCACGACAGTACCGATAATCTCGCCTTGCGACGGCGGAAACGACTCGACGAACAACTCCGGAACCCACTGATCGAACAGTCCGGCTAGCTGGTCGCGGACTTCCGGCTCGATTGCGTACGCGCCGATAACCCGGCCCAGCAGCTCCCTCTCGTCGAGCGCGTCAAGAAAGGCCTTGAATGAGTTGTTGTTCAGATCATCGATGACCGCCTGAAAATTTTCACGCGCAAGTTCATCGTTGGATTGCGCTACAGATGCGAGCGGGGCGCTCATCAACGGGAGCGCGATCGTCATGACGGCCAAAAGCCTTTTCACTGCATTCACCTCCAGCAATCTCAGGCAAGGGTGACGCGTGCGAACTTGCGCTTACCCACCTGGTATATATGTGTGCTGCCAGCCTTGATCTGCAGCCCACGATCTTCGACCTTCTCGCCGTCAATCTTCACAGCTCCCTGCTTGAGCATGCGAAAAGCCTCCGACGTGCTGCTGACGAGCCCCGCACCTTTTAGAAGGTGCGCAATTCCGAGCTGGCCATCCTGGCTATCGAGCGCCTTATCGGGAATCTCATCCGGCATCGCGCCTTTCTGGAAACGCGAGATGAACTCCTGCCTGGCGCCTTCTGCTGCAGCGTCGTCATAGAATCTGGCAACGATTTCCTCGCCAAGTTCAAATTTTGCGTCGCGCGGGTTCATCCCATCGGCGATCGCCTTCTTCAGCCCCGCGATATCATCGAGCGACCGGAAACTCAGGACTTCGAAGTACCGCCACATCAGGTCATCTGAGATCGACATGAGTTTGCCGAACATCTCGCCCGGCGCATCGGTGATACCTACGTAGTTATCGAGTGACTTCGACATCTTCTGCACGCCATCGAGACCTTCGAGAAGCGGTGTCGTCATGACGATCTGGGGCGCCTGGCCAAAATCCTGCTGCAACTGGCGGCCGACCAGCAGATTAAATTTCTGATCCGTACCACCCAATTCGACGTCAGCCTTGAGCGCGACCGAGTCATACCCCTGGACGAGCGGATACAGGAATTCGTGAATCGAGATGGACTGGCCGCCCTTGTAGCGCTTGTTGAAATCGTCTCGCTCGAGCATTCGAGCAACCGTGTGACGTGCGGCGAGCTTGATGAGGCCCGCGGCGTCCATGTCGCCCATCCAGGTCGAATTGAATTCAACGCGCGTCTGGTCCGCGTCGAGAATCTTGAATATCTGTGCCTCGTAGGTTTCCGCATTCGCCTTGATATCTTCCGGAGAGAGTGGCGGACGCGTGGCGTTCTTGCCCGACGGGTCGCCAATCATCCCGGTGAAATCCCCGATCAGGAACACGACGTCGTGCCCCAGTTGCTGAAACTGGCGCATCTTGTTGATCAGCACCGTGTGGCCAATATGCAAGTCAGGCGCCGTCGGATCGAATCCCGCCTTGACGATCAGCGGTCTGCCTTCCTTGAGCTTCGCCTCAAGCCCGTCCTCGGGCAATATCTCATCCGTGCCGCGGCTAAGCTCCGCGATTTGTTCCTTAATACTGCTCATTGACCTTCATTTCTTCGGGGCGGCACCGGCCGCGTTGAGTACGCGCGAACTGTAGCATTGTCGCGCGGTTTTGACCTCCAAAATACCAGACGGTAGAGTAGCGGCATTCAACGATACGGAGACGCAGACTTGAATCGTCCGGCAAGTCCTCTTCTTCACGATTACAAGCCGTCTGCAGCGAGAAAGCCCGCTAAATCCAAAGCACTCTGGTGGTTTGCGGCTGGCCTCGGCGTCCCCCTGTTGGGCATCACTCTGTTTACCGGACTCAATACCGATGCTCCGCTGCCTCCGGTAGCCGACACACCCGAAATAACATCGTCGAACGCCGTGGCATTGCCGGTCGACGAGATGGATCCTGCGGCAATCACCAGCGATGTGCTGGAGCCGGAGATCGAGATCGAACCCGAGCCGCAGTACGACAAGCTGACCCTGCAGATCGGTCGCGGCGACACGATGGAAGAACTGTTCCGCAAGAACAGCCTTAGTATCAGTCACCTCATGCAGATCGCGCAGCTCGATGAAGCGAAGCAGCGTTTTCGCCGAATCAAACCGGGCGACGTATTCGAGGTTGAGCACGAAGACGGCCAGGTCTTCACCATGTACTCCAAGCTGGACCTGACGACTGCGCTGCAGATCGACAGAGTAGAGGACAATTTCGTCGCGCAGATCATCGATCGCCCGATCGAGCTTCGCAAGCGACATGCGTACGGCGTTATCGATAGCTCGTTGTTCGAGAGCGCCGCTCAAGCCGGTCTTTCTGACAAGACGATCATGAACGTCGCTGGAATCTTCGCGTGGGACGTCGATTTTATTCTCGACATTCGTACGGGCGACAACTACTACGTCCAGTACGAGGAAATCTGGCAGGACGGCGAGTTCGTGACTGACGGCGAAATTATCGCGGCGGAGTTCAACAACAACGGCCGACAGATACGGGCCGTTCGCTTCATAGATGGCGAGAACAACACGGACTATTTCACGCCTGAAGGCGATAGCGTCCGCAAGGCATTCATTCGCGCGCCTGTGGATTTCACTCGCATCAGCTCGAACTTCAATCCGAAGCGCCGCCATCCGATCCTCAATACGATTCGTGCGCACCGCGGCGTGGATTATGCGGCGCCTCGAGGCACGCCTATCAAGGCGGCGGGAGACGGCAAAGTCATCTTTCGTGGCACGAAATCCGGTTACGGGCGGGTCGTTATCCTGCAGCACGGCGGTAATATCACGACCCTGTATGCCCACATGTCCGGCTATGCCGCCAAGGCGAGACTCGGAACCCGCGTGCGCCAGGGACAAACTATCGGCTACGTTGGCATGACCGGGCTCGCGACCGCCAATCACCTGCACTATGAATACCGGCTCAACGGTGTACACCGCAATCCGCGCACGGTTTCTCTGCCGGATGCCGAGCCGATCGCTGACAAGTACCGGGAGCAATTTCTCGCTGAAGCGGCGCCGATCCTCGAAGAACTGGATAAGTTCAAGAGCACACAGGTTGCTTCTATCGCGTACAGCGCGCCGTAGCGCCGATGCCCGCCTACTACATCGGTCTGATGTCCGGCACCAGCATGGACGGCATCGACGCGGCCGTTGTGTCGTTCGATGACGGTCGCGTGGCGCTGCAGGCGACTGTCAACCAGCAATACCCGGAATCACTCCGCGAAGACCTGACCAGGGCCGCCAGCACGCCTGTTGACGACCCGATTGACGATCTCGATCGTCTCGACACGCTGGTCGGCGAGTGCTTCCGGGATGCGGCGCTCAAAGCGCTGCTCGCGTCCGGAGTCGATGTGGGTGACATCACCGCGATCGGCAGCCACGGACAGACTGTGCGCCACCAACCGGATGCTGAATCGCCCTTCTCCCTGCAGATCGGGAACCCCGATGTGATTGCCGGCGGCACCGGAATCGTGACCGTCGCGGATTTTCGCAGCGCAGACATTGCGGCAGGCGGCCAGGGCGCACCCCTGGTACCACCGTTCCACGACTGGCTGTTCGGAAGGGCTGATCAGAACCGCGCCATCCTGAACATCGGTGGCATCGCGAATCTGACGCTGCTCGGCGCGACCGGTGAACCGGTCACCGGCTTCGATACAGGGCCCGGTAATGCCCTCCTCGATCGGTGGATTCAGCTCCACTGCAACCGTCCGTTCGATCAGGATGGCGCATGGGCGGCCGAGGGCAAGGTAATCGCCCCGCTGCTCGAGTCATTCCTTAACTATGTCTACTTCGGGAAATCGCCGCCGAAAAGCACGGGACTGGAGGAATTCAATCTCGAGTGGCTGACCACTCACAAAGTGTTGGAATACGACGCCGTCGATGTGCAAGCGACGCTCTGCGAACTGACCGCGAGGACTATCGCCGACGATATTCTTCACTACGCGCCATCCACCGAGGAACTCTTTGTGTGCGGTGGTGGCGCGCATAATGCCGACCTGTTGGCACGCCTCGCTCATAACTTGCCGGAAATACGTATCGACTCTACGGCTACGGTTGGTTTAGATCCTGATTGGGTCGAAGCCGCCGCGTTCGCATGGTTAGCAATGCGAACGCTTAACAATCAATCGGGGAATCTGCCAAGTGTGACCGGTGCCAGCCGTAAGGTGGTGCTGGGAACGATACACTCTCCGTAGAGGTCCAACACGGTCACCAAGATGGACAGCAACTACATTAATCGCGAACTCAGCCTGCTTGAGTTCCACAAGCGAGTACTCGCGCAGGCCCTCGATCCCGAGATGCCATTGCTGGAGCGCCTGCGCTTCCTGTGCATCAGTTGCACAAACCTCGATGAGTTCTTCGAAATCCGCGTCGCGGGCCTGATGCAGCGCATGGAAATCGGTGCGCCCGCGCAGGGGCTCGAGAAGATCCCGGCACAGGCGGTGTTCGACAAGGTCCAGGTTGAGGTGGCCGACCTCATTCGCCGCCAGTACGAGCTGCTCAACAATGTCATGTTCCCCGAGCTCACGAAAGCAGGCGTTCACTTCCTGCAAAGCGAAGAGTGGAACGATGAGCAACAGGCGTGGCTGAGCGAGTATTTCGAAGAACAGGTCGTGCCGGTATTGACGCCGCTGACCTTCGATCCTTCGCGACCCTTCCCGCAAATTCTGAACAAGAGCCTTAACTTCATCGTGCGCCTGCATGGCCGCGACGCGTTCGGGCGTCGCCGGCACCGCGGCATGGTGCAGGCGCCACGCTCCCTCCCACGCATCATCGAGTTACCTGAGCATCTCAGCGAACCCGACGAGCACAGTTACGTGTTCCTTTCGTCAATCATCCGTGTACACGTGGACCGCTTGTTCCCGGGCCTCAAGGTAGACGGTTGCTACCAGTTTCGCGTCACTCGCAACAGTGACCTCTACATCGACGAGGAGGAGGTCAGCGATCTCGTCCGTGCACTCGAGGGCCAGCTCGAGGCCAGTCGCTACGGGGCTGCCGTACGCATCGAGATCGGACATGAATGCCCGGAGGACCTGCAGGAGTTCCTGCTGGATCACTTCAACCTGAAGGAATGCGACATGTACCTGGTCGAAGGACCGGTCAACCTGAATCGCATGAGTACCGTATGCGGCATCAATGACCGCCCGGAGCTTCTCTACGAGCCGTTCACTCAGGGACTTCCGGATGACTTGTTGACGGACGAGGATATCTTCGAGGTATTGACAAAGAAGAACGTCCTTTTGCATCACCCCTACCAGTCCTTCGCGCCGGTTATCGACTTCATTGCGCTGGCCGCTGTCGATCAGGATGTGCTGGCGATCAAGCAGACGCTCTACCGAACCGGCGCCGATTCACCCATTGTCGACCACCTCGTGACTGCCGCTCGTTCGGGCAAGGAAGTGACGGTGGTCATCGAACTCATGGCACGTTTCGACGAAGCAGCGAACATCGCGCTCGCGAATCGTCTCCAGGAAGCGGGTGCGCACGTCGTCTACGGCCTCGTTGGCTTCAAGACACACGCCAAAATGCTCCTCGTCGTACGCCGTGAGGACGACAAGCTTGTGCGCTACGTGCACCTGGGCACCGGCAACTACCACCACGCCACAACGTCGGTCTACACCGACTACGGGTATCTCTCGAGCAGCACGAGACTCGGTGAAGACGTTCACAAGTTGTTCCTGCAGCTGACCAGCCTCACCGAAGCTGTGGGCATGACCCGCATGCTGGCATCGCCGTTCAGCCTGTTCGACGCTCTTGTCGACAAGATCTGGCGGGAAACGGAGAACGCCAAAGCAGGTAAAGACGCGCGCATCATCGCGAAGGTCAATTCGCTCAACGAGCCAAAGTTGATTGACGCCCTGTACGAAGCATCGCAGGCCGGTGTGAAGGTTGACCTGATCGTACGCGGCATCTGTACGCTACGTCCGGGCGTGAAGGGATTGTCAGAAAACATCCACGTCCGCTCGATTGTCGGGCGCTTCCTCGAGCATTCACGCGTCTACTACTTCTTTAATGACGGGGACGAGGAGTTCTATTGCTCCAGCGCCGACTGGATGGAACGCAACATGTTCCGCCGCAATGAGTCGTGTTTCGAGATCCGCCAGAAAGCCATGAAAGACCAACTCCGAAACCACCTGGAATTATTCCTGGCCGACAACTGCCAGGCGTGGGTCCTCGCAGGGGATGGCAGCTACGAGCGACAGTCGCCGGGCGACGAGGAGCGTATTTCTGCCCAGGAGACGTTCCTCGAGAAGCTCACCGTGCAGGCCTGAATGAAACCCCCGTCAGTCGGCCGACTGTGTTCGCTGGAACTCGTTCAGGACTGAATCGATTAACGTATCGACCAGCTTCGACATCGAGAACGCGCCGCCCAGGTAGAGCTTGCCGGTCAGCGCGAGAATGCAGATACCGTGAATGCCGCTCCACAAGGCAGTAGCCGCGTGCGCGACCTCCTGGGGAATATGGTTCGGCGACAGCTCCCGGAAATTCTCCGCCACCATCTCGAATACGACATCGCGACGCACGCCCATCAGTTCCGGCGTCGGCACATCCGGCGGCGCCCGGTGTTCAAACACAACCCGCCAGCGATCCGGATGCTCGGTCGCGTAGTCCACGTACACCGCCGCCATGGCCCGGATCCGGCCCTCCGGACTACGCTTCTTCTTCACCTCTTTCTGGATTCGCGCGACGATCTCGTCGATTGTCTGGGCATTCATGTGAATGACGAGATCGTCGAAATTCCGAAACACGTGGTACAGCGTGCCCACCGTGTAGCCGATCTTCGAGGCCACCTTCCTGGCTGTAAGCGCCTGAAATCCTTCGGTTTCAACGATCTTCGACGCGGCATCGATCGCCATTTTCTGAATTTCCTCACGACTGTGGTCGCTACGCCTGCCCATGCATTATGTCCTGTCGGAAATGGCCATCCCGAGCCAAACAGTACCATTATTTGAACATCGTTCAATAACCATGTATAAAATTAAACGCCGTTCAAAAAAGCGGCTGTTTTTTTGAGTTGATATTGAACGTTGTTTAATTAGGAGATAGTCATGAGGTCCAGAAGCCTTATCAGTTTCATCGCGGTCGTTCTGACCCTGCTTGGCGCGGGATCGGCCAATGCAGCCGGGTTGCTGATACCGCAGGGGCAGTCCAGTTCACTGGATATCCGCGATCACAAGGTCAAGGTTGTCGTCGAGGACGGCTACGTTGTCACGGAGATCGACCAGGTCTTCGTCAACGCCGGGGCCACTGAAACCGAAGCCGTGTACAGCTTCCCGGTCCCCTCGCACGCGGCCGTTGCCGAATTCACGTACTGGATTGACGGCAACCCGGTCACGGGCGAGGTACTGAAGAAGCAGGAAGCTCGCGACCTGTACGAACAGGAGAAATCTCAGGGCCGTGAAACGGCGCTCGCGGAGAAAGACGAGTACCGGACGTTCGACATATCGGTTTACCCGGTACGCGCGAACAGTGACGTTCGCATCCGCCTTGTATACATCCAGAGCGCGGAAACGGATACCGGTATCGGGCGTTACGTTTATCCGCTGGAGGAAGGCGGAGTCGACGAGGAACGCAAGGCGTTCTGGGAAATCCGCGACGCTGTGCAGGGGACCTTCAGTTTCGATCTCGAATTGAAGTCTTCCTATCCCGTCGACGCGATTCGTCTGCCGGAACAGCCGAATGCGCTCCTCAAGCAGATCGATGCCGGCCACTGGACCGTGGATCTGCATTCGACCGGGTCCTCACCAGTGGACGAGGAATTCGAATCGCAGGTCGCCGCGCTCGAAGCGGGCGAAACCCCCGCGCCCTCCTCGTCTGCCTCCGGTGTGGCCAACCTGGACACGGATATCGTCGTCTACTGGCGCCACGCACCGGGCCTTCCCGGGACCGTGGATCTCGTTACGCACAAGCCCGACCCGAACGGCCGCGGCACCTTCATGCTGACGTTCACACCGGGCGACGACCTGCCGGTGATCGAGAATGGCAGGGATTGGGTCTTCGTACTCGACGTCTCCGGATCGATGCAGGGCAAGTTCGCGACACTCGCTGACGGTGTCCAGCAGGCACTTGGCAAGCTGAACCCGGCAGATCGATTCCGCATCTTCACGTTTAACGATTCGTCGCGCGAACTGACGAGCGGCTTCGTCGTCGCCAGTACCGAGAACGTCACGCAGTACGCAGAGGTCGTTGGGCGACTGCAGTCGAGCGGCGGCACGAATCTGTATGCGGGTCTTCAAGCAGGCCTCAACGGCCTCGACAGCGATCGTTCCTCGGGAATCGCGCTCGTTACTGACGGCGTGGCCAATGTCGGCGTGACCGAGAAGAAGGACTTCCTGCAGATGATGGAGAAGCACGACGTTCGCCTGTTCACGTTCATCATGGGTAACAGCGCGAATCGGCCGTTGCTCGAGGCAATGACCGAAGTGTCCAACGGCTTCGCCATGGAAACGTCGAACAGCGACGATATCTCCGGCCAGCTTGTGCAGGCGACGGCCAAGATTCGTCACGCCGCCCTGCACGATGTGAACCTGACGATCGACGGCCTCAAGGTGGCCGACTTCACGCCGGAGCAAATCGGCAGCCTGTACCACGGCGAGCAGCTCAAGGTCCTGGGTCACTACTGGGGCAGCGACGAGGCACGCGTGCGCCTGACCGGCAAGGTGTCGGGCAACGACGTCGAGTACAAAACGCGCTTCTCGATGCCCGTGCAGTCGGACCTCAATCCGGAGCTGGAGCGCATCTGGGCGTACGCCACGATTGAGAACCTGCAGGCGAAGATGGACTACTTCGGCGCCGATCAGGACACCGAAGACGCCATCACCGATCTCGCGGTGGAGTACGGCCTGGTCACCGACTACACGTCAATGATCGTCGTTCGCGATGAGATATTCGCAGCACAGGGCATCAAGCGTACGAATCGTGACCGGGTCGCTACCGAGCAAACCGCTCGTCAGGCTCGTGCGCAACAGAAGCCGCAGAGCCGACGCGTCGACCAGCATCAACCGATGTACCCGAAGAAGCGGCCATCCACAGGTGGCGGCGGATCCGGCGGCGGCGCATTCGGGCTGCCAATGATCCTGGCGCTGCTCGGAGTTGTGATGCTCCGTCGTCGAAGGGAGGTTTAGTCTATCCTTTGTCTGGGCCCCGCAAGGGGCCCTTTTTTTGACTAACCCAGAACGACGTCTTCCAGCACGTCGTGGATCACCTGGGTGGCAACCTCGACGAGCAGCACTTTTCCAGACAGCACGATGCGCTCATAGCCGTCGGGTGCCGGCGGGAGCTGGTTAATCAGCCCGCTCGGCAAGGCCTGCTTGGAAATTCCGGGCGGTAATGGCTTGCCACGTTGAAGGTTCTTCGCGATTCCCGGCGGTAGGCCTTTGCTCTTCTTGTTTCTGCCATTGCGCGGCGCGGCATGATCTTGGTAGTACGCTCGGATAATCGACGCCTCACTGTCTGTGAACACGACTTCTACGCCGAACTCACCCGCAGAAACTGGCGCAGCGAATGCGAGCATGACAGCGGCAATGAGGCTGCAAAGGATAGACTTATACATAATCGGCACTCCCGAAACCGGACTACCAAAATGTAAGCTGTAATCGCCACTTTTTGTGTGAACCAACGCACATACCGGCCGCAAGAATACGTCGTTCGTGAAGCTCCCCTCGCTAGTCCTCACACCACGCGGATCGCCGCGCGTAAAGGAATACGCCGAGCAGTGCCATCACAGCGTGAACGACGATCGATGGCGTCTGCCCACCCTGGATCGCAAACGAGAAAGATACCAACGCGTGGAACGCGAGCAGGATGCCCAACACCGGCCCAACGACATCGCGTTTCGCCCTGTGCGGCCAAACCCAAAAAAGCGCAGAAGCGATTGCGATCGCTGCAAAGCCGTAATTCGTGGACCACATTCCGCTTTCGAACCCAGCGATCGTAAAGAATCCCAGTCCGGCTCCGATAAGCGTGACCGCGGCAATACTCTCCAGTACCAGGTTTAGGACAAGGTAGGTTGTGAATAGGTGTTTCATCGTTTCCTCCCGGCGACTATGCGGGGTGGCGGACGTTCGTTGTGACAGGCAGCAACCGCTTACCTTACTACCAGGCTGTAGCCAATCTGTCGCAGGTAACCGCTTTCACGCTCAAGATCAGCAATCGTCAGCGGGTTGTCCGCAAGCCAATCAGCATCGAAGTGAATGGTCAGACGGCCGTCCGTAACGTCTATCGTCACCGGGACCTGCTCGAGCTCCTTGCGGCTGCGATTGAGCAGTACTGCAAGACGCAGAATGATCAGCAACCGAAGGCCCGCTTCGCGCCATGAATCGGGTAGTGAGTCGAGACCCTCCCGGTCGATGCGATGGCGTTGCCCGCCGATCAATGCCGCGAGCAGGCGTTGTTCGGCTCGAGGAAATCCCGGCATGTCCGCGTGCTCGGCGATGTATGCGCCATGGCGCTGGTAGCCATCGTGAGAAATGTCGAGGCCGATTTCGTGAAGACGAGCGGCCCAATCGAGGACCTTACCAGCGATATTCCTGGAGAAACCCCATTCCTCCCTGCACTGCGAGTACAGGTCCGAGGCTGTTCGCGCGACGCGCTGTCCCTGTTGCTCGTCAACCTGGTAGCGCGCTTCCATAGCACGCACCGTCCGTTCGCGTGCATCCTCGTGTTGCACGCGGCCCAGCAGATCGTAGAGCAGCCCCTCACGAAGCGCTCCGTCGGAGACCTGCAGGTCGTCAATATTCAGGACCCGGATCAACTCAGCGAGAATCGACAAGCCCCCTGGCCAGACCTGCGCGCGGCGTTCCGACAGACCTTGCAGCGACAATTCGGATACCGACTTAAACTCGAGAACCTTCTCGATAAGCTGCTCTACCGCATCGAGCGTCAGGCCAGATTCGGAAATTTTGAGCTCACGTGCCACCGCCTCCGTCGAGCGAATCGTCCCGGATGTGCCAATCGCTTCGACACCGTTCGAATCGCGGAAGAATGCTTTGACCGGCCGCAGTTCCAGCTGGGCCGCCATGCGCGCCTTGTTGAAACCCGCCCGGGTGATCTCACCATTTGGAAAGAATCGTTCGGTCATCGATACACATCCAAGGTGCAGGCTCTCGAGCGCCTTGGGCTGTGCAGCCTGGCCAAGAATGAGTTCGGTGCTGCCGCCACCAATATCCATGACGAGTCGCAGTCCGTCGGTCGGCGGCAGGCTATGCGACACACCGTTATAGATGAGTCGTGCTTCCTCGATGCCGGAGATGATTTCGATCGGGTGCCCTAACGCAGTCTCGGCCTCGACCATGAATGTCGAATCCTCGCGGGCCCGGCGAATCGTGCTGGTACCAGCGGCGCGCACGCTGCCGGCCTGCATGTCCCGCAGGCGTTCACCAAAGCGTGATAAGCAGTCGATCGCGCGCTGACGCGCGTCTGGAGAGATATCGCCGCTCTCTGAAAGGCCCTCGGCCAGACGGACGGTTTCGCGGATTCGATCGAGGATCGCAAGCTGGCCATGACGCAGCTCGCCGACGATCATGTGAAAACTGTTGGAGCCGAGGTCTACGGCCGCAATGATTTCCGGCTGGACGGACTCAGACGGTGAAGGACGACCCGCAGCCACAGGTGGTTTGTGCATTCGGATTCCGGATGATGAACTGCGCTCCCTGCAGGTCTTCCTTGTAGTCGATCTCGGCACCCATGAGGTATTGAATGCTCATCGGGTCAACCAGCAGCGTCACCCCGTCGTTCTCGACCTGGCTGTCACCGTCCTCGATGTCCTCGTCGAACGTGAAGCCATATTGGAAGCCCGAGCACCCGCCACCCGAGATAAATACCCGCAGTTTGAGGTTCGGATTGGCTTCTTCCGCGATGAGTTCACCCACTTTGCCGGCCGCGGCATCGGTAAACACGATGCCGTTCGGTGCCTGTGGCGCGATGTTTGTTGCTGTCGTCATACTGGTCTGTTCCCCGGTGCTGGCCTAAGTACTCTCGGCCGCCGCCGCCTCGTCGATTCGATTGGTCTGTTCGAGCAATGGTACCTGCCCTTCGGGCTGGTGTACGAGCTTGCCGTTAATCTCGGCACCGATCGCCATTTCGATCAGATTATAATACACATTGCCAATGACACGCGCGGTCGGCCCAAGTTCCACTCGTTGGCTCGCAAAGACATCGCCCCTGACGATGCCGTTCAGCACGACATAAGGCACCGTGACGCCGCCATCGACATTGCCAATATCGCTGATGGAAAGCGCCGAATCGGTATCCGGATCCGCCGTGACGCTGCCATTGACCGTCCCGTCAATGTGGCAGCCTCCCATGAAATGCAGATCGCCGTTGACCTTGCTATTGGGTCCAATAAGCGTTTCCACGACAGTATGTCTGCGTTGTTTCTTTCCGAACATCTGGTTCTCCAATCAACCCCGGCTCGTCGCCCAGGCAAAGCTCTCTTCTATGCTCGAGATCGAGCGGGTTCTGGAACGCACCTCAACGTGCACGCGCTCCGGTGTGAAGCCGTCCGGCAGTACGATCCGCCGGTCGAAATCCTGAAAATATCTGAATGAAAATGGCCACGCCTCGTCTGCGTCGGCCGGCAATAGTTCAGACAGCGCGTAGGACTTCGCCTCGCCATTCTCGCTGCCTTCCACGCTCAAGGCGACATCGCCTGAAGCTTTGCGATCATGTTTCATGGCCTGCACGAGAACCAGGCGCAAGTTGAATTGACGCTCTTCATTGCCCCGCGTCAGCTTGAATTCCTGAACTCGCAGTCCCGACTTGCCGTCTGCCGGTGACACGATACCCCGATAAAAGGCGATGGCGTCCTGCTGCTCCACGATCTTCGCCTGCAGTGCGATCAGGCGGTCTTCGACTTCTTTGTAAGCCACGCGCTCAATTTGGCGATGCGTTTCCTGCAGCGCGACCTCCTGCTTAAGCGCCTCGATCTCATCATCGAGCGTCCGGATATGATCTTCGAGCGCGCCACGCTGATCGGCTGCGTCGACGGTGTTATAGCCGGCGCTGATCCGGCCTAACTCGAACACGAGATAACCGGCGATCAGGACGAGCAGTACGAGAAACACGCGAACCATGAGGGTTCGCGCCGTTCCGTGCGTCTGCAGGTGGGATTTGGCTGCCACTCAAATTACCGCTTGGTCAAAAGACATTATGTTACGCGGAGCTCGTGGCCCGCAAAAGTGCTCCAGGTCACGGATTTGGCTCTTCGACGGCCGAATTGGCCACTTTTTCCGCTTTTGCAATGTCCTTGTCGAAAACGACCCGCCAGCGTCGTGGCCACCAGCGGGGACGACCTGGCAGCCCGTCCGGATGCACGTGGTGCCCAAGCTCATGCAGCGCACGCGCATAAACCCGCCGCTTGAAATAGATCACTTCGTTGACGGGGCGCCAGAATGGCACCCAACGAATCCGGTCGAATTCCGGCTTGTCACAACGATCGAAACGCACGCGCTCGGCGTCCGCGAGCATGCGCAGAATGAACCAGCGTTGTTTCTGGCCAATGCACAACGGCTTGCTGTGCCGGCGAATAAATTTGTCGGGGAGACGGTAGCGCAACCAATCGGAAGTCACGCCCAGCAGGTCGACGTCATCGGGCTCGAGCCCGACTTCCTCGCGTAGTTCTCGAAACATCGCTACTTCGGGCTCTTCGTCTTCCAGCATCCCGCCCTGGGGAAACTGCCAGCCTTTGGCACCCACGCGACCGCCCAACATTAACTTGTTATCTGCGTTCACGAGGATGATGCCGACATTTGCCCGAAAGCCCTCGGCGTCAATCCAATCGTTGCTCATTGCAACCGCACTAAAACTCTAACTGCCGATTACTTTACACTATCCTTCGCCGCTCGCCCCAGGAGAATATTCTTCAATGTTCGCAGGCCGCTATGGAGCCTTGTTTGCTGTACTGCTGCTGATCGTCGCCGCCGCATTCCTGCTGGCGCTGTCGATGGGCAGTGCAGACATTAGCTTCTCCGAAGCGATGCGGGCACTGCGCGGCGCGGCTCCCGACCAGGTGCAGTCGCTGGTCACCGAGCTACGGCTCCCGCGCGCGCTGACCGCGTTTGCGGTCGGCGGCCTGCTCGCCGTTGCCGGCGTTCTTATGCAGGTCCTGCTGCGTAACCCGCTGGCCGAGCCCTATATCCTCGGCAGCTCGGGCGGTGCCGCCGTTGCTGCGCTGCTCGCGATGAGTCTCGGCATGGGCAGCCTGGTTGTCGACGCCTCGGCCTTTGGCGGTGCGATGGCCGCAACCTTGCTTGTCTTTGCAATCGCGCAAGGCACAGGGAGTTGGACGCCAACGCGCCTCTTGCTGACCGGCGTCGTGCTCGCCGCCGGTTTCAGCGCCGCGACCACACTGCTGCTTGCGCTTAGTCCGGACCAGAACCTCCGCGGCATGCTTTTCTGGCTGATGGGTGACCTCAGCTTCGCGTTCGACCCGGAGCGCTGCCTGGTACTGCTCGCCATTCTCGTCCTTGCCGGCACACTGAGCGCGAGGCATCTCAACGTGCTGTCGAGGGGCGAACTGCAGGCGGCCATCGTGGGCCTGCCGGTGCGTTCATTCCGCTACCTGATCTTCGTGGCTGCCGCGCTCGCGACCGCGTTGTCCGTCACGACGGTCGGCGTTATCGGCTTCATAGGGCTCGTCGTCCCACACCTCGTACGACTCGTGGCGGGCAGCGATCATCGCGTGGTTCTGCCGGCATCGGCGCTGGCCGGCGGCGCATTGCTTGTAATTGCCGATACCCTGGCGCGCACGATAGTGGCCCCGCGACAACTACCGGTCGGGGCGCTTACTGCCGCCATCGGCGTACCGTTATTCCTGATCCTGATGAGCCGGATTCGCGCCGAGCGCTACCGGTAGCCAGCCCTTTCGGCCAACAGCCGGGCTTCTTCGTCGCGCCAGCCGGCGATGCCGATATTGCGACCATTGCTGCGCTCGGTTTTCTGCGGCGTCAAGTCAGAGAACATCCAGTCGACGAAGGCATGTGCCGCTGCGGCGTTCTGGGCGTGGCGCGAAACACCGACGCCACGAATGTCGCGATACGTCGGTTCCGGGTAGTTTCGGTCCAGCCCAGAACCGTCAGCAGCATCGGAAACTATCGCGACCTTGCATGTGCCTGCCGCAACCGCTTCGAGCAACGCAGTTTCGGAAGCAAAAGGTGGCAATGCCAGGTTGCGAGACCAGCTGCGCACTACGCGTTCAGCGGGCTTGACCCCGAGATCCGCGATTAGCATCGCTATCAGCGCGCGATTCAATGGCAGAGCCGACGATGTCAGGCACAGCTGTCCCGCCAGCTGTGGCGACCCGAGGTCTCTGTACGCCTGGATCGGGGGTAGCTCCGCATCGGGCGCCACACCGATGGTCGCCGAGACCCAGCCCAATGCGATCCACGCGTTGTCCGGATCGCGGCTTTCCGTCTCTGCGCGTTCCAGGACCGATTGCTGCATGGGTCGCAACGCACCCTGGTCGCCGGCACGCCAGATGTCGTAAGTACTCGACGTGATCAACACGTCCGCCCGCGGTGAATCCTGCTTGTTGATTACTTTGTCAGCCAGTTCTGCACTCGTGCCGGTAACAATCGTCACGACGAAACCACTCTCCGCGAAACGTTCGTTCGCATACTCCGCGAGGTCGTCCGCTACGTAGACGACGACCGACCCGCGCGGTGCGGGATCGCTGCACGCTCCCAGCAGGACAGCCGCGACCAGCAGCCAACGCTTCATGCGGCTTCGACCTCGACGCGATCGCGCCCGGCTGATTTCGCCGCGTAGAGCGCGACGTCGGCCCGCGCGATAAGCGAGTCGCCAAGCGTTTTCAGATCCTCGTCATCCGGTCCCGGGCTTACCTCGGCAATGCCGATCGATGCCGTGATCGTCACGGTCTCGCCGTTCGGTAAAGCAATAGCCGACTCCGCGATCTCCCTGCGTATGCGTTCCGCGAGTCTCGCGGCCGAGGTGACATCCGTCCCCGGAAGCAATACGACAAACTCTTCGCCGCCATAGCGTGCCGCAACATCACTCGCACGCACCTGCGATTCAATGCGCGCAGCGAGCTCACGCAGGACGACATCCCCTGCCGCATGGCCCCACGTGTCGTTGACCTGCTTGAAGTGGTCAACATCGAGCATCAGGCATACGAGTCGAGATTTGTCGCGACGCGCTCTTGCCAGCTCTTCGCCGAGTCGGACCGTCAGGTAGCGGCGATTGTGCCAGCCCGTCAGGACATCGGTGAAACCACTACGCAACAAGCGCGCCCGGTTTATGACGTTCTCGATGCAGAACGAAGCGATAATGCCCAGGTGCGCAAGAAAGTCGCTCGCATGAACGCTGGTGAAGCGCAGCGGATCATTGCTGCAGAGATTAATGCTGCCGAGCAGCTTGCCGCGATGCGAAAGCGGAATCATGGCAACGCTCTTGGCGTCACCACCGCGGGGACAAATAAGCTGGTGATCGCAAGCGGCGAACGTACCGAGCCAGGGTTGCTGTAATGCGATGTACTGCGGCGCCAGACCGGACATGGATTCCACAATCAGCAGGTCCTGAAATTCCTCCGCTGGTGTCCCATTGGCCAGCAGAAGGTGGCGGATATCGTGGTCAGGGTCGCACAGGACAACGCTGACGTACTCAACGCCGTAGCTGACCCTGAGCCCGTCGATCAGCGTGCGAACCAGGTCGTCCAGGCTTTCCGCTTGCAGCAGGCGCAGTTCGCGTCCCTGGGCGCGCTGCATGATCTCGTCATTGCGCGCCACTTCGGTGGTGAGGTCATCGAGCTGGCGGCGGGTTGCCTCAAGCTGCGCCGCGAGTTCTTCCTTTGACGTCATAATGTCAGCTCCTCAGAGCGAGATACTCGCGCCCCTTTTCCATGAGTTCGACAAATGCTTGCTCGTCACTATCGGCGACGGTTTCCCTTATCCGTCGCGCGGCATCGCACAGTGCATCGAGCGGCCCCAATCCGAACTTGTTCAAGTTCTGAATCTCAAAATACAGGTGTGGGTTGTCCTGCGCTACCGCTTCGGACACCAATAATTGCGAATCAAAGGTAGTCGACGACAATTTCGCGAGCTTCGGCGCGGCCTCGCCGCTTTCGGCCAGTGCCGTAAAGAACGCTATGTTCAACGCATGGGACAGGCCGAGTACGTAGGCGATCAGGCGGTCATGGTCGTCGAGCCCCATATCCAGCTGATCGACCATGGTGGCCGCGAACAGCTCCTTGGCGTCGGCCGTGGCCTGCGCGTCGCCGGCATCACAGAAGATCAGGTGGCGACCCGACAGCAAGCGCGTATCCGGCCCGTACATCGGGTGCAGCGACGTCACGCGGCATCCCGCAGCCAGCAGTTCCTTCAAACCATCGAGCAACGGCGACTTAAGCGACCCGATGTCGAAGATGAGCCCCTTGGGCTTCAGCACCGCGAGTTGCGCAAGTATGCGTCCCGAGACGGCCAGTGGAGCGGCGACCGCAATGACGTCGTAGTCCACGCCGGCATCGGTCCAGTTCCTGAACCGGTTTGGCCCGTCTTCGACGGTGACATCCGCAATCGTTGTCGAAAATCCCTGCGACGTGAAGAAATCGGCAAACCAGCGACCCATCTTGCCGGCGCCGCCGATAACCAGGGCCCGCCGACCATCACCTTTACCTTCGGCAACGACTCGGTCGCGCTCCTGGCTTTCAAGTGATGTACGAATCAGCAGTTCGAGCAACGCCTCGACCAGGTCGGGGTCAACACCCAGGTCTTCGGCCTGTGCTCTCCCCATATCCAGCACATCTTTTTCGCGCGCATAATCGCGCGTGCCGGTTCCGGTCACGAGTTTGCTCTTGCCGATGTCACCAACAATTCTCTGGCGCTCGGCTATCAGCTCAACGAGCTGTCGATCAACAGCCGACAGGTTTTTCCGCAGTTCTTCGAGTTCCATGATCACGTCTTTTACATCAGACGCGGTCACAGTGAAAGCCGGCCCGATCGAAATCGGGCCGGCCTTGTGCTTCTGTCCTCTTATCGAGTGTTAGTGCCGGTGGCGACGCCGGTCACGACGATCGTGGCTGCGGTGGTCGCGGTGGTCGCGATGGTCGCGATGGTCGCGGTAGCGATACTGGTAGTAATCGACCCAGTAGTTGTCGCTGCGGTAGTAGCTCTTGCCCCAGCGCCTCTCCCAGCGATAGATATCGAAGAGCTGGTTCCAGGCAAGGCGTCGATCGCGTTTCAGCCTCGAGTGCCTGTACCATTTGCGAAACGAGTGATTGCGTTGCAGCCAGCGTGGCATGTGGTCGGATCGCCGGGCGTCGATATGGTAATACGCCGGTGGCTGGTACACGTTGCGTACCTCCTTGTGCGCTGCGGCCTCTGGCGAGTTCATCAGCATGAGGCCACCGGCAATTAGCGCTGTTGTCATTAACTTGTTCATAACATCCTCCGGTTTGTCCCAGTGCAGCCTCAGGGTAGGCGCGGACACATGAACCGTGAGTGAATTCGTGAGAACATTCGGCACCAATTAATTCTGTAAAAAGTGAACATGGGGTGAACGCTCAATGAAGACACGCGCTGCCGTTGCCTGGGAAGCAGGTAAACCACTCGAAATCGAAATGCTGGACCTCGAGGGACCGAAAGCCGGCGAAGTCCTCGTACGCAATGTCGCGACCGGGGTTTGCCACACCGACGCGTTTACGCTGTCGGGCGAGGATCCGGAAGGTATCTTCCCGGCGGTACTCGGCCACGAGGGCGGTGCGATCGTTGAGGAAATCGGCGAAGGCGTTACGTCGGTCAAGGTGGGCGACCATGTCATCCCCCTGTACACACCCGAATGCGGCGAGTGCAATTTCTGCACGTCGGGCAAGACCAACCTGTGCCAGGCAATTCGGGCTACCCAGGGCCAGGGCCTGATGCCTGATGGCGCGTCGCGATTCTCTCTGGATGGCAAGACGATCTATCACTACATGGGTACGTCGACGTTTAGTGAGTACACCGTCTTACCCGAGATCGCTGTTGCCAAGGTGAGTAAAGAAGCGCCGCTTGAAAAAGTCTGCCTGCTTGGCTGCGGCATCACCACGGGTATCGGCGCAGTGCTGAACACGGCAAAGGTTGAACCCGGCGCCACGGTCGCCGTATTCGGTCTCGGCGGAGTCGGGCTGAGTGCCATCCAGGGGGCAACGATGGCCAAGGCCGGCCGCATCGTGGCTGTCGACATTAACGAGGACAAGTTCGAGCTCGCAAAGCAGTTTGGCGCGACTGACACGGTCAACCCGAAAGACTACGACGCGCCGATCCAGGACGTCATCGTTGAGCTGACCGGCGGCGGCGTCGACTACTCCTTTGAGTGCGTGGGCAACACAGACCTCATGCGCTCGGCACTCGAGTGCTGTCACAAAGGCTGGGGTGAGTCGGTGATCGTCGGTGTTGCCGGCGCAGGCCAGGAGATATCGACTCGCCCGTTCCAGCTTGTGACGGGCCGCGTCTGGCGCGGGACCGCGTTCGGGGGCTGCAAAGGCCGCTCCCAATTGCCGGGCATGGTAGACCAGTACATGGGCGGTGATATCAAGATCGACGAGTTCATCACGTACACGATGCCGCTCGAAGACATCAATCGCGCATTCGACCTCATGCATGAAGGCAAGAGCATCCGCTCCGTCATTCACTTCTGAGCCATGTCCCGAGTCGCTGTCGCAACCACGTCGCAGCTTGCGGCCGATGCGGCCCGTGAAGTCGCTGAGATTGGTGGTAACGCCGTCGACTGCGCCCTGGCCGCCGCCCTGCTGACGATCAACACCGAACCCGGCGTTTGCGCGCTGGGCGGCAGCGCATTTATTACGATCTGGAGCGCCGGCGAAGCGCCGATCACCGTTGACGGCAATGTCGCCGTGCCTGGCAAAGGCCTGACAGAGGAAGAGCGCAAGCAAGGCACCGCGGAAATCACGCTCGCGTATGGTGGCGGCATCACGACACTTGTGGGGCCGGGTTCCGTATCGGTTCCGGGCACGCTTGCCGCAATGGAAGATGCCTGGAAGAACTACGGCAGTGCTCCGTGGAAGGCGGTATTCGAGCCGACGATTCGCGCATGTCGCGACGGCTTTCCATTGTCCGGCGCCTGCCGGTATTATCTTGGCTATTCGGGCGACATCATCTTTGGTCGCAGCGAAGACGGCCACAAGGCTTTGCACCGCGACGACGGCACGCTGATCGATGCCGGTGACACGGTTATCGTGCCGCACCTCGCAGATTCACTCGACGCGATTGCTCACGAAGGTGCCCGAGTTTTCTACGAAGGCGAGATCGCACGAGCGATCGCCGATCATTGTCGAGACGGCGACGGGATGTTGACGCTCGAAGATCTGCAAAGCTACCGCGCGATAGAGAGAGTTCCGCTGATGAGCAGAATCGGCGCCTGGCAACTCGCGAGCAATCCGCCGCCTGCCGTCGGTGGGGCTATGTTGACCGCCATGCTGCTTGCCTGCTCCGATCTTGATATCGAGCGCTGGGATAGCGACTCGCTGGGGCAGCTTATTGACGCGCAACGCGCCTGCCTGGATTTTCGCCAGCGACGCCTGGACCTTGCCGAGGATATCGGTGCGGAGGCCGCGCGACTCGTGGAGACGGCGCGCAGCGGCCGCCTGCTATCTCGCTGGACTTCAGCGTCAACGGTCCACACATCGGTCGTTGATGACAGCGGCAATGGCTGTGCCATTACAGCATCCTCGGGCTACGGCTCGGGTGAGATGCCAGCCGGCACAGGGCTGTGGCTGAACAATTGCCTGGGCGAAATCGAACTGAATCGGCGCGGCCTTGATGCCGGGCCGCCGGGCGCAAGATTGCCGTCCAACATGGCTCCGAGTGTTGCTCGACGTGACGGCGCAGTGCTGGCTGTCGGCTCTCCGGGTGCAGATCGAATCACGACGGCGATGCAGCAGTTCCTGATCAACTACATGCAGCTTGGCATGCCGTTGGCCGATGCCGTTGCGCATCCGCGCGTGCATGTCGATACGAGCGGCGAAGAAATTCAGCTCAAGGCGGAACCGGACCTGGACCTGCCGGCTATCGACCTGCCGGTCACCGTATTCCCCGAACTCGTCATGTATTTTGGCGGCGTCGGTGCCGCCGTCTTCGACAAGGACGACGGGTTCGACGTCGCGGCCGACCCGCGTCGGGAAGGCGGAGTATTCAACCCCGACGCATGATGACCTTCCGCTTCGCCGCAATAACCGCTGCCCTTCTGCTCAGTGCCTCCCTTGTAAGCCTCGCAGACGAGACGCTCACACGTGGCAATAACCTGGCGGTCGATACATCTCCTGATGGCCGCCTGGCCATGGATCTTGCAGGCGGCATCTGGGTAGTCCCGCATGGTGGCGGTGAAGCCGATCTCGTTACTGCGAAGCTCTCGTCGGCGCACCGGCCGCGCTGGTCGCCGGACGGATCGAGCATCGTGTACACCGCGACCGCGGATGGCGACAACGGTATCTGGCTCCACGAACTTGCAAGTGATACGACACGCCGCTTGAGCGATAGCTCCTACTTTGACCTGCACCCGGCCTGGCACCCTTCCGGCGAGCGCATCATCTACGTATCGGACCGCAAGGGCACGGGCTATGATCTCTGGGAAGTCGATGTGCCAACCGGCCTGCACTGGCGGCTGAGCGGCCAGTCGGGCGATGAGACGGAACCGGCCTGGTCCGCGGACGGCCGTGACCTGGTCTATATCCACCAGGAGGGCGACCAGTGGTCGCTGGTGCTGCGCCGCCGGGGAGAACCCGAGGAAGTGCTGGTAAGCAGTACAGATCGACTGGCCGGCCCATCATGGCGACCCGATGGCAGCCTGGTGACTTTCTGGCGCGAGAGCGACGCCGGTACATCACTCGACATGGTGATCCTGTCGCGACCGCGGCTGGTTCGCCGTTACGCAGATGGTGAAGACTTCGTCTCCGCGCCGGTCAGCTGGCTCGACAGGCACCGCATGTTCTACTCGGCAGGCGGCGTCATTCGGCAACGCCTCTTCAATTCGTGGTCGTCGAAGACGGTGCCGTTTCGCGCGACGATCGTTGCCAGGCCGGGAACCTTTGTTGAGCCTGTGCGCCGCGGCCTGGCGCGTGTCGGCGAACCACAAGGGACCCTCGTTATTCACGCCGCGCGGCTGTTTGACGGGCTGGGCCGCGACTATCGCCAGGATGTGGATATCGTCATCGACGGCGGTCGCGTGCGCACGGTCGAGGCGCATACGGAGCGCCCTGGCGCGATCGTCATAGACATGGGTGACCTCGCCGTCATACCCGGGCTGGTCGATGTGCACGCGCGCCTGCCCGCCGACACCGACGAACTCACAGGTCCAATGCTGCTCGCGGCCGGTGTAACAAGCATTGTGAGCGAGCACCCTGACGCCGAACACCTGAACACGGTCTGGTCCGGAAAGGACATGCCCGGGCCTCGCATTTTGCCTGCGGCCGACTGGCCGGTCGGTGAATATTCCGGCCTGGCCGACAGCAACACACCGGGCATGGAATCACTGCTGAGATCACGCCAGGCCCGCTTGATCGGTTTCGACGATGTCGTGGTACGACGCTTCAGTGAGCCACCGTCGATCGAGTACGGCGCGAGCGACATGGTGCTTGGCAGTAGTCCGAACGGCCTGCCCGCCGGCATCGCGCTGCATGCGGAGCTTCGGGCCCTGGTCGCCGCGGGCCTTCGACAAGACCAGGCCCTGCGGGCCGGCGGCGTAAATGCCGCGGCAGCACTCGGCGTTGACCCCGCCCTGGGGCGCGTAGCGACCGGTGCGGTCGGCGACCTGGTCCTGGTCGACGGCGACCCGTTACAGCAGGTCGATGACGCCATTAACGTTGTGGCAGTCGTAAGAAATGGTCGCTTCTTCTCCGTCGCAGGACTGATTGACCGGGTCGATGCGGCCCAAACTGTCGAATAATTTGACAAAATATGATGCCCTTCGGCTCGCGGCTTGTTTTATCGCTGATTAATCAGGCATTTAGCGCCGGCTTTTGCACGAATAGATTAAGCAACACGGCCAAAACCGTCGGTTTTTTTTACAATATCGGCCAAATATCCGCGACGCCCAGCTTTGAGCAACTGCTAAATCATTGAATTTCTATCTTACCCGGTACTGTTGGCACAGCTCTTGCTTTTAAAACTCTGCCCAAGCGAAGTGCAACTGCGCGAGGGTACGTGTATCGGTCAGAAATGGGATTTAGACGCCAGAAGAATAATAAGAACAAAAAAAGAAGATCAGAATCCAATAACTATAAGAAAGTATCTGTCTCCGGTTACCCGATTCGCAGTTGCCTCTTTTGAAAAAAAGAGAATCCAGCCCCGCCGCTCACGCCGCGGGGCTTTTTCTTTGGCTAGAATGGCAATTCACAGAGGGGACCGACGATGAGAACAACGACAGGAACGACGCTTGCTACTGCGGCCAGCGTTCTGTTCGCCCTGACGCTGAGCGCTTGCGGGAAACATGCAGATGAGGAACACGCGCCCGCAGCGGTGGCGGAGGAAGCGCCGGCAACATCCGTTTACGAGGATGCAGTAGCGAACGAGGCTCGACCCGAGGCCGACCGCGCACGCGACGCCGAGCGCAAACCGGCCGAGGTTCTCGAGTTCCTGGGCATCGCGCCCGGTATGACCGTGCTCGACATGTATTCTGGCGGCGGCTACTACACGGAGATTCTGTCGCATCTCGTTGGCGAAAGCGGTCGTGTCATCGCGCAGTCCAATGAGGCCTACCTGCAATTCGTTGGCGACGAGTTCGAGAATCGCTACCTCGGCGGTCGACTCAGCAACGCACAGGTCCTGATGGCCGAAAACAACGAACTGGAACTCGTGCCGAACTCGCTTGATGCCGTCATGCTCGTCCTTTCTTTCCATGACCTGTTCTACGCGGCGCCGGAAAGCGGCTGGCCTGCAATCGATGTGCCGGCATTTCTCGCCGAGCTGCACGGCGGACTGCGCGCGGGCGGCATCGTCGGGATTATCGATCACTCCGCAGCCGACGGCGCGCCGAGCGAGACGGGCAACACGACCCATCGAATCGACCCGGCAATCGTCGTCGCGGCGATGACCGACGCCGGCTTCGAACTGGACGGCCAGAGCGACATACTGCGCAATCCTGAGGACGACTATGAGAAAGTCGTCTTCGATCCGGAGGTGCGCGGCAAGACCGATCGCTTTGTCATGCGCTTCCGCAAGCCGGAGTAGGGTATGCGGCGGCTATGGCTGGGCATCGCGCTCGCGGCACTAACGGCATGCTCGGGCGCCAAACGGGATTTCTCCGAGTCGAGTATCGCCGAACTGCACGACCAGATGCAGCGCGGCGAAATCTCATCGGTGGAGCTCGTGGACTGGTACATCGACCGTATCGAAGCGGTCGATCAGGCGGGGCCTGCTCTCAACTCGATTATCGAAATCAACCCGGATGCCCGCCGGATCGCGGCGGCGCTGGACGAGGAATGGCGCAGCTCGGGCCCGCGTGGCCCATTGCACGGCATACCCGTCGTACTCAAAGCAAACATCGATACGTCCGACCAGATGTACACGAGCGCAGGTTCCCTCGCGCTCGCCGAGCATGTTCCTGACGAAGACGCATTCATCGTCAAGCGCCTCAGAAATGCAGGGGCCGTTATTCTCGCCAAGGCCAATCTGAGTGAGTGGGCCAACTTCCGCTCGGAACGCTCGTCGAGCGGCTGGAGCAGTGTCGGTGGACAAACACGTAATCCCTACGACACAGCACGATCACCCTGTGGTTCATCGAGCGGTTCTGGCGTTGCTGTCGCGGCCAACCTGACCGTCGTTGCCGTCGGCACCGAAACTGACGGCTCCGTGGTGTGCCCTTCGGGTATCAACGGTATCGTGGGAATCAAGCCGACGGTAGGTCTCGTGAGTCGAAGCGGCATTATTCCGATCGCGCACAGCCAGGACACGGCAGGTCCAATGGCACGCTCGGTTAGAGACGCGGCAATCCTGCTGACCACGATGACCGGAGTCGATGCCGACGACGCGGCGACAACCGATGCCGAAATTCATCATGACTACTCGGCGAACCTGACTGCAGACGGTCTCAGCGGCAAACGCATTGGCGTCATTCGATCGTACTACGGCGCAGGCTCGAACCCGAAAGTCGAGGCTATCCTGACGGCGAGTATTGCGGCCCTGGAGGCCCAGGGCGCCGAAATCGTCGACGAGATCAGCATCGAAACCGGCAACCTGTATGACGATGAGTACGAGGTACTCCTGTACGAGTTCAAGGCGGACCTCAGAGCTTACTTCGAAGCATCGGGTGCGCCGGTAGAATCGCTGGCCGATATCATTGCGTTCAACAAGGCGCACACTGACGCCGTCATGCCGATATTCGGGCAAGACGTTTTCCTGTTGGCAGAGGAGAAGGGCCCGTTGACCGACGAGGCCTACCTGGCCGCACTTGCAAACAGCAAGCGAGTTGCCCAATCCGGAATCGATGGGGCGCTGGGCGAGCACGGCCTCGATGCGTTGATCGCTCCGACCAATGGGCCGGCCTGGATGATCGACCATGTGAACGGCGACAGCTTCGGCATTGGCAGTTCCTCGCTTGCGGCAATCTCGGGATATCCGAGCGTCACGGTTCCGGCCGGGTTCGCCTCGGGACTGCCAATCGGCCTGTCATTCATAGGAAAGCCCTGGAATGAGAAGCAGCTCATAGAGATCGCCTACGCGTTCGAGCAAGCTACGGGAGTAAGACGCGCCCCGGACTTGTAGCCGGGAAACCGATACTCGCCGACAATTCTCACAGGCAAGCCGATGTTCAAAGCAGTACGTATTTCGATATTGCTGTTTATCCTGTTCTTCGTTGCGGTCAGCCAGCTCCTGACCCAGGCGAGAAGCACGGACTGGAACAACAGCCTGTGGGTCAAGATCTACCCGATCAACGCGGACGGCAGTGCTCAAGCGACCAAATATATCGACGGGCTGGACGTCCGGACCTTCGAAGGCATCGAGACATTTATCGCGCGCGAGACAGAGCGCTATGAGAATTCCCTCAAGCGCCCCGTCCGCATCGAGTTGGGCGAGCCGGTGCTCGAGCAGCCACCCGAGCTGCCCGCGGACCCCAATATATTCTCGATCATGGCCTGGTCGCTCAAGATGCGTTGGTGGGCGGGCTCGACTACGGACGCCCAGGACGACATTGAACCGGATGTCCGCATTTTCGTGCGCTACCACCGCCCCGACATGGCAGTCACGCTCGAGAATTCTGTCGGCTTGCAGAAAGGCATGGTCGGCATTGTGAATGGCTACGCGAGCCGGCGGCATCGCGGTACCAACAATGTCATCATCGCTCATGAGTTCCTGCACACGCTTGGTGCGACCGACAAGTACTCGCCCGTCAACGGTCATCCGATCGGCCCGGACGGCATTGCCGAACCCGCACGTTCGCCTCTGTATCCGCAACGCTTCGCGGAGATCATGGGCGGCCGCATCGCGCTGGCTGAGGACGATTCCGTCATCCCCAAGAGCCTCAAGTACGCTGTCATCGGTCCGCTGACAGCCAGCGAAATCAAACTGATCGATTGAGGCGGCTTTTGCTGCTCGTCCCGGTGAGCTAGGCTCAGCTTATGAGCGAGCCCGGCCACACGTTATTTTCCTGCCACAACCTGCGAGTCGACGTCGCGGGCCGCAACCTCGTTGACGCACTCGAATTCGAAATCGGCCACGGCGAGCTGTTGGCCGTGCTCGGGCAAAACGGCTCCGGCAAGACCCTGACGATGCACACGCTGGCTGGACTGCGGCCGGCATCGGGTGGCAGCGTCCGGCTTCGCGGGGAGGATGTTGCCGCATCGGGACGCCAGGACGTTGCGCGGCATCTCGCCCTGTTGCCGCAGCACGTCGATGACATATTTCCGGCGACCGTCCTCGAGACGGCGATGATCGGACGACACCCGCATATCGGGCGCTTTCAATGGGAATCAGCTGCGGACGTAGGGATCGGCCGTGCGGCACTGGCGGCTGTCGATCTCGGCGACCTTGCGCGCCGTGACGTGCTGACCCTGTCGGGCGGCGAACGGCGCCGGCTGGCCATTGCGCAGGTACTCACGCAACGACCGGACGTTTACCTGCTCGACGAGCCAACCAACCACCTCGATCCGCAACACCAGCTCGACGCGTTGCGCTTGTTCAGGGAAAAAGCCGATGAGGGGGCCGCGGTTGTTGCCAGCCTGCATGACGTCAATCTTGCCGTGCGTTATGCAGATCGGTGCCTGCTGCTGTATGGCGATGGGCGCTGGGACCTCGGCAGGACGAATGAGGTGCTTGACGAGCAGCGGCTTAGCCGCCTGTATTCAACCCCGATGGAGGCGGTCGACTGGCGGACGACTCGCCTGTTTATTGCCTCAGGCGACGTAGCCCCGTAGCGACTCCAGGTACTTTGCGTGTAGCGAAGGGTTTGCGGCCAGCACCGAGCGAATCTCCAGCGTTGGCCGCTCCCCGTTGAGATTGGTGAAGACACCACCGGCCTCGGTGACGATTATCGATAGCGCTGCAATATCCAGGATATTCACATCCGACTCGATGACCGCTTCGATCTTGCCCGCTGCGAGCAGGTGGTAGTGATAGAAATCGCCGTAGCCACGAATCCGGTCGGCGCGCTCGACAATACCGCCGAGTGAGGCCCAGCCCTCGCTCCCGGCCAGCGACTTCAGATTACCGACCGATACGGCCGCGCGATCAGGGTCATCGATGCGACTTACCTTGAGCGGCTTGCCGTTGAGCCACGCGCCCTGGCCTTTTTCTGCCCACGCGAGCTCATCCATCATCGTGCCACTCGACACACCGAGGATAATTTCCCCGTTGTGCATCAGCGCGATCTGCGTGGAGAAGAACGGGTACTGCCTGACAAATCCCTTGGTACCGTCGATCGGATCGACGAGCCAAAGGTACTCGGCATCCTCCTGGGTTCGCCCGGTTTCCTCCCCATAGAAACCATGGTCTGGAAATTCCTCCAGGATAATTTCCCGGATCGCCTGTTCACATTCCACGTCGGCCTGCGTAACAGGTGTCAGATCATCCTTGGTCGTCACGGTGAAGTTACCGGCGTAGTAGGAGCGGCTGATCTCCGCAGCCCTGTCTGCCGCTGCAAGAGCGACCCTGAGAAAGCCGGATGCGGTGTTTTCGTCGAACGTGTTCACGGGCAGACTATGGCCGCATCCGAGCCTCGAGACAAGCACGATTCTTGACAGTGTTGCGGTCGCTACCTAAGGTCGCGCCATGGGAAATCGACTTAGCAAGATCTACACGAAGACGGGCGACGACGGCTCCACGGGATTGGGCGACGGCAGCCGCACGCCGAAGGACAGTGTGCGGGTAGAGGCCTACGGCACGGTCGACGAAGCGAATAGCGCGATCGGACTCGTACTCGCCAGCGGCGCGGTACCACCGGGCGTCCGTGAGTGTCTGACTGAAGTACAGCACGACCTGTTCGAACTCGGGGGTGAGCTCTGCATACCGGGTCACAGTGCGGTAGACGCCGCGTTTATCGACAGACTCGAGCGGGACCTCGATGCATTCAACGAGGACCTGCCGCGCCTCAAGGAATTCATACTTCCCGGCGGCGGACCGGCAGCAGCAGCGTGCCACCTGGCAAGGACAATTGTGCGTCGCGCTGAGCGACGGGTGTTCACGCTGTCGCAAACAGAAGATGTGCGCCCGGAAGCCATCAAATACCTGAATCGGCTGTCTGACCTGTTGTTCGTTGTGGCTCGAGTCCTTGCGCGAGCAGAGAACGGCCAGGAAGTTCTTTGGAACCGGGAGCGGCTGTAGGAGCCGCACGAATCTCGACACTCATTGCTCTGCAGCACGGTTGCTGCGCGCCTGATCGAGAGCAATACAGACAGCCCGGCCCGCTATCACCAGTCGAGGTATCGGCCGGCCAATGGTCTCGTCCGGCAGCAAGAACTGGTTTCCATAGCGATTCGAGGCAAGGCCGGGCCAGCGAGCCCACTCAACGAATGCATCGTCACCCAGGTTGGTGCCTGCGAGCATCACCTCCGGGTCCCGGTCGAGAACCGCCTCGACCGATACTGACGGCGCCATTTCATCCAGGTCGTCAAAGATATTGCGGCCACCGCATAAGCTGATGATCTCGCCGATGAAGTGCTCCCGGTTGATCGTATAAAGCGGGCGAGTCGAAATCTGGAAGAACACGTCGATCGGCTCGGCGTCGCGATACTGTTCGGACAATTGGTCGAGCGCGCCCGTAAACTGCTCTGCGGCTTTCCCGGCCCCGTCCTGCTGCCCGGTCAGCTCCCCAAGCGTGATCATGGCCGCGCCCACATCAGCCAGGCTGCGGGTGCGAATAGCCTCGACGCGGTAGCCGCGACTCCGTAGTTCGTCGACCATGTGCGCCGGCATACCACTCTCCCACACAAGGACCAGGTCCGGTTTAAGCAGGGCAAGCCGCTCCTGGTCAACCGTAAAAGCATCGCCGACCTCGGGAAGCTCGAGTACCTCCCGGGGATAATCGGACCACGAACTGACACCCACGAGTTGGTCGCCTGCGCCAATCGCGAACATCATTTCCGACAAGTGGGGCGCAAACGTCACGACACGTTCGGCGGGACCGGTCGGGGATTCCGATGCTGGTTTGGAGCAGGCGCAAAGCAGCGTGCAAATGCACGCCAGCGCCAGGATTCTGATCACTGCGTGAAGCCGTACAACGTCATAACGGCAATGATGAATGCCCAGATAAGAAGCAGCTTAAAGACCAGGTGGTTCGCCGCCTGAGCGCCGCGAATCGCGCGCTCGGTCGCAGTTTCGCCCGGGCGGTCCTGGAGCGCCAGCGCGGCAGCGCCGACGCGCGCCAGGAGATTCTCACTGCGCTCGGAGGTCGACGCGTCAAGATCTTCCGTCGGGGCGCGCAACGCGGCGATTGCATCGTCGAAATGACCGGCAGCCGCGTAACCGACCGCCGTCAGTCGCGCGGGTATCCAGGCGAGCCAGCCATGCAACATCTCGGCCGCATCCCTTATGCGAGCGGAATTATTGTCGGCTGCCTCGTCGCGCGATGCTGTGAAGACGGCACGGCGACGGATCAGGTCCGTAACGCGGTACGCCCAGGCGCCTAACGGCCCCAAAGGCCCCAACACCACGAACCAGAAGACGACAGCGAACAGGCGGTTGTTGGCCTGCACGCAGACGGCCGCCTCGACACAACTCGTGCGCTCGCGCGCATCCTCGGGCACATCGCCTTCAACGATGGCTTTCGCTGCATTGTGGATCGGATCCGGCTCGTCCCCTTCCAGTGCCTTACAGTACTCGCCGACCTGCTCACCGATGTCCCGGGGGCCGAGCGAAAAGAACAGGACGACTACGGCCAGTAGCAAGTAGGTAAAGCCGGCCAGCGTATCGCCCAGGAACCAGATGATGGCCGCGACGGGCAGGACCAGGAGGACGGCAAGCAACACGACCGGGATGATCGCCGGCCAGGTGTCAAGGCGATCGGCCTGGCGAAAACCGAAGTCGATAATGCGGTCCATCCAGCGCATGCGCCGCCAGTGGAACAGCTGTGTTGCCAGCCGCTCGACAACAAGTCCTATGAGTAATGCGATCAGGTTCATAATTCGTCAGTTTCCCGGCCCGAGACCATCATACAATCTGAACCAGTCGAAAGCAGGTCCCGGATCGGTTTTACGGCCCGGTGCGATGTCGCAATGACCCGCAACCTCGCGCGCCGAGATGCCAGGATAAGCGGCGCACAGCGCTTTGATCACCGCCTGCACCACAGGGTATTGGCGATCATCGTACGGTGTTTCGTCCTCGCCTTCGAGCTCAATGCCTATGGAAAAGTCGTTGCACCGGTGCCGCCCGCGGAAGCGGGATTCGCCCGCGTGCCACGCGCGCTCGGTAAACGGGACGAACTGGACGACGTCGCCATCGCGGCGAATGAGCAGGTGAGCAGACACCTCCATACCCCGAATTTCCCCGAAATAGGGGTGCGCGTTCCAATCGAGCGTGTTCGCAAAGAGTGCCTCGATCTCGGGCCCGCCGAACTGGCCCGGCGGCAAACTGATGCCATGCACGACAATCATTGATGGATCTTCGCTTTCCGGCCTCGCATCCCTGTTCGGGCTGGGACACTGCACCGCGGGTTCCAGCAGGCCGGTGGCTTTGTCGACGGCGAATAGGCATGATTTCGAGACCATGAAGACGAGGCTATTTGTTTCGGGCCAATTGATCAACGGCGGCGAGCTCCTGCTCGAAGGCGATCGGGCTCGCTACCTCGGGCGCGTACTGCGTCTCGCCGTCGGCGACGAGATTTCTGTCTTCAATGGCGAAGGTGGCGAGTGGTCCGCGACGCTCAGCGCGATGACCAAGAGCACGGCCACATTGCAGCTCGGCGAAGGTTACGAGGCCGGGTCCGAGTCTCCGCTCAAGATTCACCTGGTACAGGGTATTTCCCGTGGCGAGCGTATGGACTTCGTCGTGCAGAAGGCGACCGAACTGGGTGTCAAACGCATTACGCCGGTTCTAACCGACTGTGGCGTGGTCAAACTGGATGCCGCGCGTGCCGAGAAGCGCCGTGCTCACTGGCAGAGTGTCGCCGCAAGTGCCTGCGAACAGTCAGGACGCACTCGCCTGCCCCTGATCGACGCACCCGTATCGATTAAGGACTGGTTCGGTGACAAGCCTGCGCAAGTGGATGCTGAATTGATTCTCACACCGGGCGCAACGACCTCGCTCGCGGCCGTCGCCGCACCCGAAACCAAGGTGTGCGTGTTGATTGGTCCCGAAGGCGGCTTTAGCCGCACGGAGTGCGAAGATGCTGCCCTGGCCGGATTTACAGCGGTGTCACTTGGCCCCCGCGTGTTGCGCACCGAGACTGCCGCCGTCGCTGCGCTGACCGTCATGCAGTCTCAATGGGGCGATCTGGCCTGATCAGGCCTGATCAGGCCTGCAGGGACTCGCGAGCCAGCATCGCCTCGAGTCTTTCGAGGTCGGGAATCAGCGGAAATTCGTTGATCATCTTCACACGGCACAGCACCGGCGCATCCTTGGGCCAGCCTTCGGCTGTGTGCAGCTGCAATACATCTTCATTGACGCGCACGAGCTGCGGAAAGCCCTGCGTCAGCACGCCAAAGTAGCCCGTTTTCAATTGCCCCGTACTCCCATAGAACACGACGATTCGCGTACGGCCGGTTGCGGGCGGCACATCCTTGCCAAGCGCTCCTTCAAATGAAACGACCGGCAATGGGCGGCCATTCCAGTTGACGCTGCCGATCATCCAATCGTGTGCGCCGGCCTCCTGCTCGGCTGCTGTAAACCGCACGACCTCGGCCACGCAGGCGCGAGGCACGATCAAGCGATCCTCGGACAGAGGAATGAGCAGGCTGTAAAGTTCCTGGGACGCGTCTGTCACGTCAGTTCAATCCCTTTTTCTTCCAGTTGCCGGCGAATTGCCTCGAGTAGCTGCGCATCCTGGTACGGCTTGCCGAGATAATCGTTAACGCCGAGTTCGATGGCGCGTGCCCGATGCTTATCGCCCACGCGTGAAGTAATCATGATGATCGGCACATCGGCAATGCGCGGATCATTACGCACGTGGGAGGCGAACTCGTAACCGTCCATGCGCGGCATCTCGATATCCAGCAGGATGACATCCGGCTTGTGGTCCTGCATCACGCTGATCGCATCCAGCCCATCTTTCGCCGTCTCGACGCGCAGGCCGTTGCGATGCAGGAAGCGTTCGGTGACGCGGCGCACAGTAATCGAGTCATCGACGACGAGCGCCAGCGGGCGGTCGTCGCTGGGTGTTGGCGCTGCCTTCTTGATCTCGACAACGGGCGCACCCGTACGAACCAGCGCGTGGATATCCAGAATCAGGATAATGCGACCATCGCCAAGAATCGTTGCGCCCGAGATACCGCTTATTCCGGCGAGCTGTGGACCCACGGATTTCACCACGATTTCGCGGCTGGCGAGCATTTCGTCAACCAACAGTGCCGCCGAGTACTCGCCAGCGTGCACGAGAATGACGGGTACAGACGCCTCATCCTCGGAAAGCTTCGCGGCCTGACCGCCAAGATACATACCGAGGTGGCGGAACTTGTAAGTTTGTTCGCCATACTCGTAACTCGGCTCGCTATGACTCAACAAGCTCTCGAGTTCCTTGCGAGGAATGCGCGCGACACCCTCAACGGTCGGCAATGGCATTGCGTAGACTTCTTCGCCGGTGCGCACGATCAGCGCCTGCGTAATTGCCAGCGTAAACGGCAGGCGAACGGTGAAGTTCGAGCCCTGGCCCGTAACTGACGAGATTCGCAATGATCCGCCGAGCTTCTTCACCTCGTTGGCGACAACATCCATGCCGACACCGCGTCCCGCAGATTGCGTCACGGACCCGGCTGTCGTGAATCCAGGCGTCAGGATCAGGTCCATGATCTCTTCGTCAGTGACCTTTGCATCGGGCTTGAGCAGGTCGAGTTCATAGGCCTTACGACGGATCGAATCGACATCGAGGCCCGCGCCATCGTCGGAAACATCGATGACCATTTCTGCACCCTCACGGTGCAAGCGAATCGTAATTCGTCCGACAGCCGTTTTCCCGGCAGCCTGTCGCTCGGCGGCGTCCTCGATGCCGTGAACGACTGCGTTGCGCAACATGTGCTCGAAAGGCGGCAACATCTTGTCGAGCACCTGCCGGTCGAGCTCGCCGGAGGCGCCCTCGACGGCCAGTTCGGCGCGCTTGCCAGCATCCTGTGCCGCCTGGCGTACGAGCCGTGTCAGGCGCGAAACGTGGCGCTCGAATGGCACCATGCGCGTGCGCATCAGCCCGTCCTGCAGCTCGGCAGTTACCCGGGACTGCTGCACGAGCAGACCCTCAGCCTCGGTCGTCACCGATTTCAGCAAGTCCTTGAGGCTGCCGAGGTCGCTGGCCGATTCCGCCAACGCACGTGACAACTGTTGCATATTTGAATAGCGGTCGAGTTCGAGCGGGTCGAAGTCGCGTGCCACCAGCGTGTCCTGGTGACCGTGCATGATCTGGGCTTCGGTTTCTATCTCGAGCTTGCGCAGCTGCTCTCGCAGGCGAGAGACGGTCTGCTCGAGCTCCTCGACATGGAACTCGAACGAACTGACTTGCTGATTGAGGCGCGAATGGTAGATGCTTATCTCGCCGGCTGCATTGAGCAAGTCCTCAAGCAGGTCAGCATCGACGCGTGCAAACTCCTGCCGCTGTTCGGGTGTCCGCAACGCGCGCACGTCGGCCGGTGCTTTCTTCTTCGGCTTGGGCTTCGGCTCGGGTTCCGGTGCGGCTTCTTCCTCCGGTTCCGGTTCTGGTTCCGGCTCTGGTTCTGGTTCTGGTTCCGGCTCTGGTTCCGGCTCTGGCTCCGGCTCCGGCTCCGGCTCCGGTGCAACTTGCGCCGGCGCCTGTTTCTCGCCGCCAATCTCAGCAAGCTCATCTGCCAGCGGAGAATCGACGATAACCATGCTCACGGTGTCATCAGGTTCAATCGTGAATTCTGCCGGAAGCGCTTCCTCGACGCTGGTGTCTTCGGGAACCAGTTCGACGTCGGCATCGTCGGCAACTTCGAATCCGGCGTTCGCGTGTTGAATGCGTTGCTCGAGTTCTGACGCAGCGTGCACGGGTTTACTTGCGATAACCAGGTCACGCATACGGTGCAATTCGTCGATACTGCGCTGCAGCAGGTCCTCGACAGCGGGTGTCGCCTTGACGCGTCCATCGTCGACAGAAATCAGGAGCGTTTCGATCTCGTGGCTCAGGTTGCCCATCGCCGTGATCCCGGCCATACGTGCTCCACCTTTGAGGGTGTGCAAATGGCGCTTGAGTTCGTCCATCGGTTGCGCAGAGCGCTCCCTGACCCAATCGATCAGTGCACGATCCGCCGACTCGAGCAATTCAGCCGACTCCTCGGTGAAAATCGCCGCAATCTCGGCGTCATACTCAGCCTCTTCACTCGGTGCGGGGACAACAGGTGCCGGCTCGACCTCAACGGGCGCCGGCGCCTCTGGCTGCGGCGCTGTCCGCGCTTCGGGAGCCTCGGGCGTCGAGACCTGGACGGCATCGCTCAGGTTGCCGATATGGTTGATGAGTGACGTGTAATCGGCACGATCCCGATCAGGATTGTTGATATCACCGACGATAGTGGTGATCGCACGAGCAGCGGCGCGCAATGCATCCAGTCCGGATTGCTGGAAGCCGATCTTGTGATCGTAATTCCGGCGGACGAAACGATTCAAGGCGGCTGCGACCGCGACACCGCGTTCGACATTCGCCATATTCGCGCTGCCATGCAGCGTATGACAGGCGCGATGTAGTTTGTCCGTAACGGCAAACGGTGGTTGATGACCGTCGCAGGCGTCCAGGTAGTCTGTGATGACCTTGAGGTGCCCTGCTGTCTCTTTGGAGAAAATGTCGTAGAGGACCGGGTCCATCTCGAGCGCCGGCTCTTCCGCAACCGGCTCCTCGTCTGCGCGACCGCCGATCGTCAACACGGCTGCATTCGGATCGCCATCGGCGAACGCATTCGCGCGCACTATCAAAAGGCTGATATCCGCCGTCGGATCGGTCCCGATCTCCAGTTGCTCGACAAGTTCCGGCGTCGCCGCCGCTGCGTCGACAATAAAGTCGACCATGGGTGGCGTACGTTTCAGGGTCCGGTTGATCAGGCGATTGAGCAGGTTCTCAACAGCCCACGCGTATTCGCCGATCCGCTCCGCGCCCACCATACGGCCACTGCCCTTGAGCGTGTGGAACGAGCGACGAACCGTGATGAGCATTTCCAGGTCATCCGGCGAGTCCACCCATAACGGCAGGTGGCGTTTGATCGACGCAATCTCTTCCTTGGCCTCCTCGATGAACAATTCGAGGATTTCGGGATCCATATGCTCGGCATCAGGCGCGACTACCGGCAGCGGCATGACCTCGGTGGCCTGAAGTTGCGGCGCCGCTTCTGCCTCCTCCACGAGAATTCTTTGTCCTTCAGCCTCGACATCGAGAGCCTCGAGCTTCTGTGTCGCCGCAACCGGCTCCGGCTCCGCAAATTTCGTTTCCTGCATGCGCGTTTCAACGTCGCGCAGCACCGCGAGGCAGGCCTCGGCATTGTCGAGCATGTACCAGGGTTCGCTACGGCCGGCTTTGACCGTTTCCATGTAGTACTCGATGCTGACGACCGCGTCCGCCAGGCGATCGGTTTCTTTCTGGGTCAGTCCCGCGGGCCCACCCGCGCGCAGTATGGCCGTGACAAATGTCCCAACCCTGTCGATCACTTCCATTGCCCGGGTCTTGTCGAGCATCAGGAGACCGGCCTTGATGCCATCGATCAGCGACGGCACGCTGTCCAGACCCGCTGAAGGCGCCTGTGCGGCAATGCTCTGGCTAATCGTCTCTTTGATCCGTGCGAGATTGATAATGCACTCACGCATCACGGATTCGGCAACTTTGCGGAAGTCCTCCCGGTCCTCCGGCGACGTCTCGTCGTCTGCCGGGGCCTCGATGTCCTGCGGCAACGTCAGGCGTATCAGTTGCTGCTCAAGCCGGTCCTCGACGCGCAGCAGTGTCGAGGCGATATCGAGAATAATCTGCTCACTGGCGGTGCCACCGCGTTCGACGACCGTCTTCAGCCGGTCGATTTCGCCGTCGATATCGCCACGCAGCTGACCGAGACCCAGGACTCCCAGCGTGTCGCTGATCTTCTTGAGAAGTTCGAGTTGTGGCACGAGCTCGGACGATTTGTTCATCCCTGTGCGGACGAAGATGTCGAGCACGTCCTTGACGCGACTCAGGTCTTCACGGATTGCCGAACCAACCGTCTCCATGAGCTTCGCGCTCGGGGCCGCCAACGCTTCACGCGCATGTTCGACTTGCTCATCTCCGGGCAGCAATTCGGCCAGGTTGAATGCTGCACGAATTTCGCTGATGCGTTGGCCAGCACTGGAAGAGCGGGCGACGTAATACAGCAGGTTGTTCAGGAGATCATCAATGGGGTGCCGTTCATAAGCCAGCAGACCCTCGTCGATGACGTATTTCAGTTGCCGGTCGGCCTGGCCCAGGAGGCGCTTCAATGCCACCGACGTTTCGAGACCACCGTTCTGCAGGGATTCGAGCACGCCGCCAACAACCCACCACAACTGGTACATATCGTCGCGTGTGGATGAGTTCTCGATGGCGGCAGCCACCTTGCTGAGCGTCTCGAGGTGGCGCTGGCTCTCCCCTCCCTTGATCCAGCCGAGAAGAGCGAGCTGAAATTTCGGACGCAGGCGTTTGCCGACCACGACCGGATCTTCGCCCGTGCCTTCGCGCTTGCTGCGCTTGTCTTTGGAGCGTGTTGGCGACAGGTTGAGCAGTAACAGAGTGCCTTCGGACAACAATGGCTCACCGCGCGCGGCACGCAGGTCATTCAGCATTGGCAGCAGGACGAGAGCGATATCCCGGCCACCGCCGAGCAGCCGCTCGATATAGATGGGCAACTGCACCATCGAGCGAGTGAGAGCATCCAGTCCGTCTTCGCGGCCTTTACCTGAGCGCAGGTTCGACAGGAACTTGCAGCACAGTTCCATTTCCTCGACGAGCAGCGCCGCACCATAGGTCTCGGTAATTCGCAGCGCACCGCTCGCCTGGTGCAACAACTCGCCGGCTCTGACCAACGCCGCCGTGCCGCCACGGCCGTCAACACAATCCTCGAGCGCCAGGTGCGCGTTACGGATAGTCTCCATGAGCTCGGTACTGACGATCGCGAGCGCGCTAACGGCGCCCTGGCCGTTATCGTCGCTGATCATCTGCTCATGCATTCCCGTGTCGCCGGTCATCTGGTCGTCCGTGTCGCTCGCGAAGTCTGCTACTTCTTCGCCTTATCCCGTTTTCACCTGGGGTTTTGCCTGCTCCGCCGCTGGCGGTGCCGCATTCGATGTCGTCCGCGTCAATGCGCTCGTTTGCATCATGTCAGCCGGCAGCGCGAAGCCTTCGACTGTCTTCCTCAATTCCGTCGCCAGCTGCGAGAGCTTGGAGATCGACGCCGCCGTGGCCGTTGTGGCTTTGCCCGTCTGGTCGCCAATTTCTTTCAGGCGCGTGGTGCGCCTGGTCACGTCGGCTGCCGCCCCGGCCTGCTGCCGCGCGGATCCGGAAATGTTCTGCACGAGGCTGGCAATCTGGTTCGAAACCTGCTCGATCTCGTCCAGCGCCGCGCCCGCGTTCTCTGCCAGCAACGCTCCGCCGACGACGTCTGTTGTGCTGCGTTCCATCGAGACTACGGCCTCGTTGGTATCGGCCTGAATCGTCCGCACAAGAACCTCGATCTGCTTGGTGGCGTTCGTCGAGCGTTCGGCAAGCCGTTGTACTTCATCGGCGACCACGGCAAATCCACGCCCGGCCTCGCCGGCCATCGAGGCCTGGATCGAAGCATTGAGCGCGAGGATGTTGGTCTGCTCGGCGATGTCGTTGATCAACTCGACGATATTGCCGATCTCCTGCGAGCTTTCGCCGAGACGCTTGATGCGTTTCGACGTTTCCTGGATCGTCTCGCGGATCGCGTTCATACCGTCGATCGTCCGGCGCACCGCTTCACCGCCTTTGTGCGCGACTTCAACCGAGTGACGAGCAACATCCGACGAACGTTCGGCATTGCCCGACACTTCCTCGATCGAGCCCGCCATCGACACGATCGATTCGGTCGCCGCATTGATTTCCTTGGCCTGGTTGTCAGCCGCCTTCGCGAGATGCGCCGCCGTGTTCTCGGTCTGCTTGGTAGCTGTATCAACCATCAGCGCGGTCTCGTTGACCGTCGCAACGAGTTTGCGGAGTTCCTCAATCGCAAAGTTGAATGAGTCAGCAATTGTTCCAGTGATGTCCTCAGTCACCGTTGCTTCGACGGTCAGGTCGCCGTCGGCGAGGCTGCCCATTTCATCGAGCAGGCGCAGGATAGCCTGCTGATTGCGTTCGTTTTGTTCCGCCTGTTCTTTCGCGGAGCTCTCAAATATCGCGCTCTTGCTGTGCAGGATCTGCAGACCAAGCACCAGGAACACCGCAAGTCCGACCAGCCCGATCGGGACCCAGGGAGTACTCAGTGCCGCCGGCAGAATGCTGGAACCGCCGGATGGTGAGAACGCCGAATCAAGCAGTCGGTTTGCCGTGGCCGCAAGTTCCGCCTGTGTGTCGTCGAGCCCGCCAAGCTGGCCGATATTGCTGCCGAGGGCCGCGGATTGCTCTTCGAGGCTCGCCATAGGACCGAGCAGAGGCACGATCGCGGCTTCCCTGCCGGCATCATCGAGCGGCCGTATATCGAGTTCGCTGGCTTCTCCGTTCAAACCATCTACAACGCTGCGCAGGAATGCAACATCCGCACTAATCCCGTTAGCCACATTGTCACCACCCGCTGGCAGCCTCGCTGCGGCCCGACTAATACGGTCCGCTCGTTGTTGAAACTCCTGGAGCGTGGCGGTTGCTCCTGAGCGATCGAGTAGTTCATTCGACCCTGCGAGCAGGGCTGATGCGTCTGCTTCCAGGACTGCAGCTGCGGTCGTGACAGCCTCCACGGCAGAGCGTTTGGCGAGAACAGCGGAAGCCTGGGACTCGAGTTGCTGCCAGTCCGATGACCGGCCGGGCGCGCCACCGCGGCGCAGTGACGCGACTTTCTTGACGCTGGCATCGAGCTTGTCAAACGCACCATCTTCGCCGGCTAGCGCGCTCGCAGCCTGTGCTGGTATCGCCTGCGAAAGGGCAGCCAGTTCAGCGCGGCCAGAGTCGCTGCCACTGCCTGCCTGCAAGTAGACGAGCGCAGCTGCAGCAATCAGCAAGAACGCAGTGACGCCAGCGACGATTTTGAAAGTGGACGCATTGTCAGTTTGATTGGCCATAATTCTTCGGACCTTCTACTCCGCAGATGCCTGCAGAAACATGTTGCTTTCGACGAGGTCGAACAAGTTAAAAACGGGCCAGGACTCATCGCCCCGTTGAAAAGTCCCGCCGAGGAAACGATCACAGCGGACGATTGTCTCCGCCGTTTCGTTTGCGAATTCATGATCCGTGAAGCGACGGAATCCCAGCACCTCGTCGACGACGAGTCCGGCCGGAACCTCCCGATGATTCACAGAGATAACACGTGTTGTGCGACGCAATGTCGTGCGGCCGCTGCCGAGCAGCAGCTTGACATCAACAAGTGGCAGCAGGTGACCGCGCAGGTTGGCTATCCCCAGCAGCCAGCGATGAGAACCCGGCACGCGCGTCATCGCGTCGGGCAGCATCAGGACTTCACGTACCTGGTCGCGACTTGCAACGAATTGCTCCTCGCCAATGCGAAAGCCCACGCCGACCCACTCTTCGGGCATCGCGCCCGTGCCCTCGCCAGCATGCGCGGTGCGGCTGCGCCGCTCCATTTCCTGGAGCAACTCAAACGGTTGCTCCACAAGCGCCGCAAGATCCTGGGCTCCAGCCACCTCAGCCTGCCATCACCGAATTGATCTTTGCGACCAGGTCCTTGTCCGCGACAGGCTTGACGAGATACTCGACAGCGCCCTGCCGCATCCCCCAGATCTTGTCCGTCTCCTGGTCCTTGGTGGTGATCATGATCACCGGAATCGACGAGGTTGCCGGATCCTTGGTCAGCTTGCGGGTCGCCTGAAATCCGTTCATGCCTGGCATGACAACATCCATGAGAATAATGTCCGGACGCGACGTCACGGCCTGCCTGATACCTTCCTCACCGCTGTCCGCGACGAGCGTATCGAAACCGGCCTTCTCAAGCATGCTCTGGAACAAATGCAGTTCAGTGGGTGAGTCATCAATAATTAGAACAACTGCCATCCGTTAGTCCTTAGTTGATCTGGTTTGAGATTGCGCCAAGCAGTTCGTCTTTCGTGAACGGCTTGGTCAGGTATTGCTCGGAGCCAACAATGCGGCCGCGGGCACGATCAAACAGGCCGTCTTTCGAAGACAGCATGATGACGGGTGTCTTCTTGAACGTCTTGTTGTGCTTGATCAACGAACAGGTTTCATAGCCATCCAGACGCGGCATCATGATATCCACGAATATGAGATCCGGCTGATGGTCGGCGATTTTCGACAGGGCATCGAAACCGTCAATGGCTGTAAACACCTGGCAGCCTTCTTTGGACAGCAAAGTCTCAGCAGTCCGGCGAATGGTTTTGCTATCGTCAATTACAAGAATCTTGAGCCCGCTTAAGGACCTGGACGCAGTACTGGACACCGAATTTCCCCACGTTGAAAAGCGACTTTTACCATATTGACATAACTCCCGCTACGAAGCCCGCCACGAACCGCAAAATCATGATAATTCGGGCGCTTACGCGCGATTTCGCTGTATAGTGTTCCGCCCCGCGGCAGATCCCCGGATTTACGGCAAAAGATGGCAGAAAATCCCCTCAAAATCGGCATCGTTATGGACCCAATCCAGTCGATCGCGCCCTACAAGGACTCTTCACTCGCAATGTTGCTCGAAGCCGAGCGCCGCAATGCCGAAATTCATTATTTCGAGCAGAAGGATCTCAGCTTGGTATCGGGTAAGGCGATGGGGCAGTCCACACTTTTGCATGTTCGCGACGACAATGACGACTGGTTTGAGCTGGGCGAGCAACAGAAGATCGAACTGGGTGACCTCGATGTGATCCTGATGCGCAAGGACCCGCCGTTCGATATGGAGTACATCTATACAACCTATGTCCTCGATCGAGCACAGATCGCGGGGGCCCTGGTTGTGAACGCGCCCCAGGCGCTGCGCGACATGAACGAGAAGGCGTACACGACCTGGTTTCCGCAATGCACGCCAGCGACACTGATCACGCGCTCGATGGAAGAAATGCGGACCTTTCTGGACGAACACGAGCGGATTGTCGCAAAACCGCTCGACGGCATGGGCGGCCGGTCGATTTTCGCGATCCAGAAGGGCGACAAGAACGCCAACGTCATTTTCGAGACGCTGACCAACTACGGCGCCGAGTTCGCGGTAACGCAGGAATTCGTCCCCGAGATCACGGCAGGGGACAAACGCATTCTCCTGATCGATGGCCAGCCGATTCCCTACGTGCTGGCCCGCATACCGACGGGCGACGACCATCGGGGCAACATGGTTGCCGGCGCGGTGACCCGTGGCCAGGAGCTGTCGGAACGGGATCAGTGGATTTGCGAGCAGGTCGGGCCTGTCCTGCGCGACTCGGGCGTCCTGTTTGCCGGCATCGATGTCATCGGCGATTACCTGACCGAGGTGAACGTGACGAGCCCGACCGGCATTCGCGAGCTCGACTCTCAATTCGGCCTGAACATCGCGGGCGAGCTGTTTGACGCCATCCAAAATAAGACCTAGTCCCTTGTTTATGTAAACAAAATGGCGGACTATTCGCGCGCATATGGCGAATCCAGCTATCAGTGTCGATCCTCTCGATGAGCTACGGCTCATGGCACCGGTCGTGCCCGATCGCCTGCCGGCCATGTTGTTCCTCGCCGCACTGGTGCACGGCATCCTGATTATCGGCGTGACGTTCAACGCGGCCATCACGGATCAGTTCGCCGATGCCATCTCCCTCGAAGTTACGATCGTCGCGGATCCCGACCAGCAGATTGACCGGCCCGACGAGGCCGCCTATCTCGCCCAGGCCAGCCAGCAGGGCGGCGGCAACATAACGGACCAGATTCGCCCATCAGCGCCACTGCAAAGCGCGATACCCGTCGACAACCAGGGTAGCGAAGAGGGTACGGCGCTGAGTGATGCGCAAGCACACGAACGCTCGGCCGACGAAGTCCTGGCGGCAGAGAACTCCAGTGACCGCCAGGTAGCCATCGACCCGCGCACGGACCCTCAAACAGAGGACAGCATCGCGGTTGCAATGGAGGCCGGCAGCGACATAACACTGCCCCTGCCCCAGGAAGACAAGGCGAGTTTCCTGCTGACTGACGATGACCCCCAGCAGCTGATTATCTCTGCGGACACTCGCGAATCGGTCGCGGCAGCGTATCTCGATTCCTGGAAGCGCCGTGTCGAAGCGGTCGGAGCCGCGTACCTGCCCGAACTCGGGCGAATCGAGGACATGATCGGCAGCCCTACCCTGCTCGTCCGGATCGACGAGTCAGGCGAGCTAATCGATGCTTCCGTCAGCAGGAGCAGCGGCTCTGCACTCCTCGATCTCGCATCGGTCGACATCATCCAGCGCGCATCCCCCTTCGATGAGTTTCCCGAGGCCATGGCGGACGAATACGACACGGTCGCATTCGAATACAAGTTCCTGTTCACGGAGCAACTTGTACGCAGCGACTGATGGGTCGATACTGTCCCTATGCAACAGGGCGGCTCTCTGACAAATCAGTTACTTATTGCCATGCCGGGCATGCAGGACCCGAATTTCAGCACGACAGTAACGCTGATTTGTGAACATAACGACGATGGCGCACTCGGCATTGTCATCAATCGACCGACCACGCTGAAACTCGGCGGCTTGTTTGAACAACTTTCTTTTGACGATGCGGATCCCGGTGCCGCAGCGAACCCGGTGCTGTCGGGCGGACCCGTGGGCACCGAGCGCGGCTTCGTCCTGCACGGCCCCGAACGCACTTACGAGAACACGCTCGCGGTCTCGAACGATATCTGTCTGACCCTGTCGCGCGACGTTATCGACGAGATGGCGACGGGCGAAGGTCCCGAGCAGACACTCGTTGCGATTGGCTATGCGGGCTGGGAGGCCGGCCAACTCGAGCAGGAGATGCTGGCCAACTCGTGGCTCAGCGTGCCGGCGACCCCTGAAATCGTCTTCGATACACCCTTCGCGGACCGCTGGGATTCCGCGGCGCGGACCCTGGGCATCGATATCGCCTGTATGACGCCGGACGCCGGGCACGCCTGAGTTGTCCAAACCCCGCACGATACTCGCCTTCGACTTCGGACTGCGACGCATTGGCGTTGCGGTTGGCCAGGACGTGACCGGCTCGGCCAGCCCGCTCGGCGTAGTCGCGAATCGTAGTACCGGCGTGGATTCCGGGAGGATTGCGGCATTGCTGGCCGAATGGCACCCGACCCAGCTTGTCGTCGGCATGCCTGCGCACGCGGACGGCACGCCCAGCGACATCCAGGAGCACGTAGAGCGTTTCATCGAGACTCTCAGGGAATACGGACTGCCGGTCGAGACCGTCGACGAACGCTACACATCCGTCGAGGCTGAGCGCGCTCTCAAGACTGCCCGTCAGTCCGGTACCCGCGGTCGTATTTCAAAAGAGGAAATCGACAGCGCGGCGGCCGTATTTATCGCTGAAAGATATCTCGCAAGCGCGTAAAATGCCGCCGCGATGAACGCAGCCAATCCCAACGAGCCGTTTCCCGACGAAGCCGCCCTTCAGCTCGACGCAAATGGCAATCTGCGCCACCTCCTGACCCTCAAAGGTCTCGACAAGGCACTGCTCACAGACATTCTCGACGATGCGACAGGTTACCTGACGGAACCCGGCGAATTACCCGCGCGCGGTCGCTCGCTCGCCGGTCGCACGGTCGCGAACCTGTTCTTCGAGGCAAGCACGCGCACACGCGCGTCGTTTGATCTCGCGGGGCATCGTCTCGGTGCAGATGTCCTGAACCTGGACGTCAATACCTCGTCTCGCAAGAAGGGCGAGAGCATCCTCGACACGATTTACACGCTCGAGGCAATGCAGGTCGACGTCATGGTTGTCCGCGATGCGAGCGCCGGCGTGCCGGCCTATATCGCAAGGCACGTCCTGCCGCACGTCAGCATCCTGAATGCCGGCGAATCGGACGTGTCGCACCCGACGCAGGGTCTGCTCGATGTAATGACGATACGTCAGCACAAGGAGGACTTTGAGAACCTGGCCGTCGCGATCGTGGGCGATATCCGCCATTCGCGCGTGGCCATGTCGGCGACCCAGGCACTGACAACGCTGGGCATAGGCGAGATCCGGCTTATCTCGCCGCCGGTACTTGCGCCTGACGCCGACAGTGTTCCGGGAGCACGAATCCTCGACAACCTCGAGGAGGGTCTCAAAGACGCCGATGTCGTAATGGCGCTGCGCATTCAACGCGAACGCATTGGCAACCTCGACGGCATACCCGGCATCGACGAGTACTTCGCCAACTTCGGCGTTAGCCACGAGAGCATGAAAGCCGCGAAGCCGGACGCGATCATCATGCACCCGGGCCCGATGAACCGCGGCATCGAAATCGAAGGATCATTGGCCGATGGTCCGCAGTCGGTTATCACTCAGCAGGTAACCAACGGGGTTGCCATCCGCATGGCCGTACTCGATCGCGTCGGCAAGACCATGGCAGCGCGGTGACAACGGCAGCACAGAAAAAAGCCCAGGCAAATAGAGACACGATCTTCATCGAGGACGGGGAAGTCCTGTCCGTCGATACGTTTCCCGGTGAGCAGTTCATCATGCGCATTCGTGCACCCAAGTGCGCGGTGGCGGCGGAGCCCGGCAGTTTCATGCATATCACCTGCGACGAATCGCTGCCGATGCGCCGGCCACTTTCAATCATGCGGGTCGGCGACGACTGGATTGAGATTCTCTACAAGATCGTCGGCCAGGGACTACGGCTGTTGTCGCAAAAGGAACCCGGTGATTTAGTCAGTGTGCTCGGTCCGATCGGCCAACCGTTCCGGATGTCTGCCGAGCGACCGAACACGCTCCTGATCGGGGGTGGCGTGGGTATTCCACCGATGGTTTATATCGCCGACTGGCTCCGCCAGAGTGATGAGGACTGGAAACCGTTCGCAATTCTCGGCTCGGAAATTCCGTTCCCGTTTGAGTTGCAAAAATCGTCGCTGCAAATTGCCGGCGTTCCCGATGAAGTATCCAGCACGATGCCACTGCTCGAAAGCTGGGGCATACCGACGAGGCTAACCAGCCTGCAGGGTTACAACGGGTGCCACAATGGCTACGTTACGGACCTCGCAGACCAGTGGCTCGCGACCTTGTCAGCTGAGGAACTAGCCAGGGTAGGGGTCTTTGCCTGCGGCCCGACACCCATGCTCAAGGCGGTTGCCGATCTGGCGGCACGTTACGAGCTGCCCTGCCAGGTATCGCTCGAGGAGTTCATGGCCTGTGCGGTCGGTGGTTGCGCAGGCTGCGCGGTCAGGATCGCCACACCCGATGGTGATGCCATGAAACGTGTCTGCGTTGATGGTCCCGTTTTCGACGCGGCGACCGTGGTGTGGGATTAGCCGCCGAAGTTGACCTTGGCTTCAAGGTTAGAGCGTGAATCGGCGTGCGACATGGCTTCTTCGAGCGTGATCGTGCCGTCCTTGTAGAGCTGCAACAGCGCCTCGTCGAAGTTCTGCATTCCCTGTTCGCCCGAGTCCTTATGCGCTTCTTTCACGGCCGAGATATCGCCCTTCAGGATCAGGTCCTTGATGTGCGGCGTATTGAGCATGAGCTCGACTGCCGCGACAAGCTTGCCGTTACGGGCGCGCACAAGACGCTGCGACAGGATGGCGCGCAGGTAGTGCGCGATATCCATAAATACCTGGCCGTGCTGCTCCTGCGGGAACAGGTTGATCACGCGGTCGAGCGTTTCCGGTGCGTTGTTCGAGTGCACGGTCGCGAGTACGAGGTGACCTGTGCCCGCCATATCCAGTGCGGCGCGCATTGATTCAGTATCGCGAATCTCACCGATCTGAATGACGTCCGGCGC
>Ga0209567_10000063_pt1 | contig 48261 bp, 41 predicted proteins | sample COG_12_FD_184756 | JGI IMG/M metagenome (GOLD analysis project Ga0209567, IMG submission 184756) | Pelagic marine sediment microbial communities from the LTER site Helgoland, North Sea, for post-phytoplankton bloom and carbon turnover... | ecosystem: Environmental > Aquatic > Marine > Neritic... | reverse complement strand
CGGCGGACATCCGATAAGTCGTGTTTCGAGGGGCCACCAAAGTCAGTCTTGACGCCAAGGGGCGTATGGCAATACCGACCCGGTACCGGGAGCGGCTGTTTGCCCGTTGTGATGGTCAGATCATCGTAACTGTCGATAAGGATCACTGCCTCCTCGTTTATCCATTGCCCGACTGGGAAGAACTCGAGCGCAAGCTTGTGAGGCTCCCCAGCATGAACAAGGCGGCTCGTCGAATCGTACGCATTATGGTCGGTTACGCGACCGAGGTCGACATGGACGGGAGCGGACGGATTCTGGTGTCGCGCGAACTCAGAGATTTCGCGCAGCTCGAGAAAAACGCGATGCTCATCGGGCAGGGAAACAAGTTTGAACTTTGGGATGAACCAACCTGGAACGAAAAACGCGATGCGTGGCTCAGCGAGGAGGACGACGGCGAATTGCCGGCCGACCTCGAGTCAATTTCGTTCTAGGTTGCCGTTAATTTCATGAGCAGCAACGTGCATGTGCCGGTGCTGCTGGGGCCGGTCCTCGATGGACTGAAAATAAAACCAGACGGCTGTTACGTCGACGGAACGTTCGGACGCGGGGGGCACAGTAGGGAGATTCTGAAGCAGCTGAATGACAACGGGCGCCTGATCGCTATCGATCGTGACCCGCAGGCCATCGCAGCAGCACCTCAGTCCCTTACTGACGATCCCCGCTTTGAGTTAATCAGAGGCGAAAGTGCGCAACTTGAGACATTCATTGGTGAGAGAGGGCTCGTCGGAGAAGTGGACGGATTGCTATTCGACCTGGGTGTTTCCTCACCGCAACTGGATGAAGCAGGTCGCGGCTTCAGTTTCCTGCGGGACGGCCCGCTCGATATGCGCATGGACCCGGATTCCGGTACGTCGGCGCGTGACTGGATTAACGCTGTGGAAGAACGCGAGTTGAAAAGAGTGCTTAGAAAATACGGCGAAGAACAATCGGCGGCTCGCATCGCGCGCGCGATCGTCACGGCGCGCGAGCAAACGCCGATCTCGCGAACAGCGCAGCTCGCTCGAATAGTCGAGGACGCAAAACCGTCGCGTGGTGAGAAGAAACATCCTGCGACAAAGACATTCCAGGCGATTCGTATCGTCATCAACCGGGAACTCGAACAGCTCGAATCCTTGCTCGCGCAGTCTGTGAACGTGCTCAGGAAGGGCGGCAGGCTCTGCGTGATCAGTTTTCACTCCCTCGAAGATCGCATCGTCAAGCGCTTCATGCGCGATACGTCCCGGGAGCCCGAGCAATATCGGGGCATGCCGGAGGTTCCTGAGGAATTCAGGCCGAAACTCAAGCTTGTTGGCAAACCTGTCGTCGCTACCGGGGCCGAAGTCGATGCCAACCGCCGTGCACGTAGCGCGCGACTGCGAATCGCGGAGCGCACCTGATGAGGGCGGCAAAGAAACAGCACTCGTTCCTGCTGGTCTTCGTATTCGCCGTGGTCTGCGTTCTCAGCAGCATGGCGCTCGTTTACACGAAGCACGAAGCGCGCAAGCTGTTCATCGAACTCGAGGGCCTGACCCACGAACGCGACGAACTCAATATCGAATGGGGCCAGCTGCAGATCGAACAGAGCACCTGGGCACAGCATGCCCGTATCGAACAAGTGGCGACGAAGGACCTGTCACTGGTGCGACCGGCAACAACGGACATCTTTGTCATTGAACGTCAATGAGACGCGGCGCAGAGACAAAACAGAAGGCTGCACGACGTTTCAGGGGCAGGGTGACTCTGGTGCTGGCGTTCTTCGCGCTCGTGGCATCGACGCTGGTCGCGCGCGCCGTGCATCTGCAGGTGCTGGATAAGGAATTTCTGAACCAGCAGGCGGATACCCGCCATCTGCGAACCGAGCGAATTTCCGCGCACCGCGGCACGATCACCGATCGCAACGGCGAGCCGCTCGCGATCAGCACGCCCGTCGACAGTATCTGGGCGAACCCGAAAGAATTCGCTTCTGCCGTCGACGATATCCCGCAGCTGGCAAAAACCCTGGGCGTCGATTCGCAGATGCTCATGCGCCGGATTACGCGCAGCATGGACAAGGAGTTTCTGTACCTCAAACGGCACCTGAGCCCCGAGCAGGCAGAAGAGGTCCTGGCGCTAAAACTGCCGGGAATCAACGTGCAGCGCGAATACCGTCGTTACTACCCGGCGTCGGAAGTTACGGGCCATCTCGTGGGCTTTACCAACATCGACGACGAGGGCCAGGAAGGACTGGAGCTGGCATTCAATCACTGGCTTGCCGGCGAGTCGGGCGCCAAGCGTGTCCTCAAGGACCGGCTGGGCCGATCCATCGAGAACGTCGCGAGTATCCGGCCACCGCATCACGGCAAGGATCTCAGGACCAGCGTCGACCTGCGCCTGCAGTACCTGGCCTACCGGACACTCAAATCGGCCATCAACAAGCACGAGGCGCGTTCGGGGTCGATCGTCGTGCTCGACGTGAAAACAGGCGAAGTGCTGGCGATGGTCAACCAGCCGACTTACAACCCCAACGATCGCTCGCAGTTCGCGGCTGCCCGTTATCGTAATCGTGCAATCACCGATATCTTCGAACCCGGCTCGAGCCTCAAGCCACTCGTGGTCGCCGCGGCGCTCGAAAGCGGCCAGTACCGGCCATCGAGCGTCGTCGACACGGCGCCCGGTTTCATTGTTGTCGGACCGAAGCGCATCGAGGACACACGCAACCTCGGACGCGTCAGCCTGACGACGATTCTCGCGCGCTCCTCGAACGTCGGCATCACGAAACTGGCCATGACGTTGCAGCCCGACCAGCTCTGGGACACGATGACGCGTTTCGGCTTCGGCACCCTGACGACCAGCGGATTCCCGGGCGAGTCCGCAGGCATGCTGACCCACTACAGCCACTGGCAGCCCATCAGCCAGGCGACGCTTGCTTACGGATACGGCGTCTCGGTAACGCCGCTGCAGCTGGCGCAGGCCTATTCGGCGATTGGTGACGAGGGCAGATTACGGCCGATCTCACTCGTCGCCATCGACCAGGCGAGCGAAGGCGAGCGAGTCATATCACCGGACACGGCGGTCGCTGTACGGCGCATGCTCGAAGAAGTCGTGCGGCCCGGCGGCACCGGCACAAAAGCCGCGGTCGACGGCTATCGCATCGCGGGAAAGACGGGCACGGCCTGGAAGTTCGCGACAGGCGGATACTCGGAGGATAAGTACATCTCGATTTTTGCCGGGCTTGCGCCGGCCAGCGACCCGCGTCTCGCTACCGTGGTCGTTATCGATGAGCCGCGCGGCGAGCTCTACTACGGCAGCGACGTTGCGGCGCCGGTGTTCGCCGACGTCATGTCCGAATCGCTGCGCCTCCTGGCCGTACCGCCCGATGCCATGCCGGCACGTGACCCTGGCGATGTAATGCAGGCAATGACGAACCGGGCGACGGGTCAATGAGTATGCCGGCGGAACACATGAATCCATCGCCGACACTTGCACAACTGCTGCAAGGGTATGCGGACGCTCCGCCGATGCCGATTCGCGGCATCGCGAGTGACAGTCGCCAGCTCGACGAAGGTTTCCTGTTCCTGGCCTGTCAGGGTATGAGCGGCCATGGGCTCGATTACCTGGCGGATGCAAAGGCGGCAGGCGTCGGCGCTATCGCGTTCGATGTTTCCACGGCGACGATGCCGGTCGACGCCGGCGTTCCCGTGATTGCCGTCGAGAAACTCGACGAAAAACTCGGCGAGATTGCGAATCGGTTCTACGGCTACCCGTCACGCCAACTACAGGTTATCGGTGTCACAGGCACCAACGGCAAGACGACCGTTGCCTGGCTGATCGCGCAATGCGCGCAACTCCTTGACCAGCGTTGCGGCTATCTTGGCACCCTGGGCTACGGTGTTGAACACCTCCACGGTGGTGAAGGCATGACCACGCCGGCGGCCGTCGAACTGCATGGCCAGCTGGCCTATTTCGTCGAGCGGCATGCAGACTACGCTGCGATCGAAGTGTCATCGCATGCCCTGTCGCAGGGGCGCGTCGACGGCGTGCGCTTTGAAGCCGCGTTATTCACAAACCTCTCGCGAGATCACCTCGACTATCACGAGGACATGCGCGACTACTTCGAGAGCAAGGCTCGCCTGTTCCTCGACTATGGTGTGCGCAACCGGATCATCAACCTGGACTCGGAGTGGGGTACGCAGCTGGCGACACGCTGTGGCCAGGACGTCGTAACGGTCTCGACGAATTTCGACCGCGTCGCCAACGGCAGGTCCTACGTGTTCGTGCGCTCGGTCGTTGCAAGCGCCGCAGGCTCCGAGATCGCGTTCACGAGTAGCTGGGGAGACGGGCGCTTCACTTCGCCGCTGCCGGGCGATTTCAATGTCGCGAATGTGGTCATCGTACTGGCCCTGCTACTGAAACTCGGCGTCGATCTGCAAGATGCATGCGATGTCTTGTCCTGCGTGTCGGCACCGCCCGGGCGCATGCAGCGAGTGCCGGGTCAGGGCGCTGCGGTGTTCATCGACTATGCGCACACGCCCAACGCAATCGAGGTCGCACTGCGGGCGCTGCGGGCGCACTGTCGGGGCAAGCTTTGGTGCGTCCTCGGCTGCGGTGGCGACCGTGATACCGGCAAGCGGCCGCAGATGGGCCGCGCGGCGGAGCGGCTGGCCGATCGCATCGTGATTACGAGCGACAACCCGCGTAATGAGCCCGCTCTCGACATCATCAACGATATCGTCACGGGGCTCACACATACTGAGCAAGTGACCGTCATCGAGGATCGGGCTGCCGCCATCGCGTGGGCGATAGAACAGGCGGACGATTCGGACCTGGTGCTGATCGCCGGAAAGGGCCACGAGAATTACCAGGAGGTCGGCGCCGAGCGCAGGCCGTTCTCGGATTTTGCTGTTGCCGAAGCTGCGCTCCGTTCGCAGGAGGGCGAGCGATGATCGCGACCCTGGCTGCCGCTGCTGAGAGCATGAACGGTGTGCTGCACGGTGACGATCGTGGCTTCGAAGGCGTGAGCACCGATACCCGAACGGTGCGCGGTGGCGAGTTGTTCTTCGCCTTGCAAGGGCCCAACTTCGATGGCCACGACTACGTGGATGCCGCCGGTCAGGGTGGCGCGGCGGGTGCTGTGGTCGCGGCCCTGGTCAAGGCCGACATCGCGCAGATCCAGGTCGACAACGCGAAGCAAGCGCTCGGGCGTTTCGGCGCTGCATGGCGGGCCGAACACGACGCGACGGTTATCGGCGTCACAGGCAGTAACGGCAAAACTACGGTCAAGGAGCTGATCAAGGCGTGCCTGTCCACCAGGGCACCGACACTCGCGACCCAGGGCAATCTCAACAACGACATCGGCATGCCGCTGATGCTTACACGTATCCGGGAACAGCATCGGTACGCGGTTCTCGAAATGGGTGCCAACCATGCGGGCGAAATCGCCTATCTGACGTCACTCGCGAGGCCGGACGTCGTAGTCATCACGAATGCAGCAGCGGCGCACCTCGAGGGTTTCGGCTCGATCGACGGCGTTGCGAAAGCGAAAGGCGAGATCCTGGAAGGCGGTGACCGTCCGCAGACCGCGGTGCTGAATGCGGACGACAAGTATTTAGACTACTGGTCGTCACTCGTCGCGGACACAGGCTGCATCAGCTTCGGGTTCAGCGCAGAGGCCGATATCCGCGCGGAGAGTATCGAAGCAGGGGTCGAGAGTTCGCAGTTCCTGCTGTGCCTGCCCGGTGGCCAGGTCGACATCAGGTTGCCGCTGGCCGGTGTGCACAATGTCAGGAATGCGTGCGCAGCCGCGGCCGTGGCGCACGCGCTCGATGTTCCTGTTGCAGACATCAAGGCCGCCCTGGAGGGGGTTAGCCCGGTCGGTGGCCGCCTGCAGCCATTGCGCGGCGCCAATGGCGCGACCTTGTTCGACGATACGTACAACGCAAACCCGCTGTCGGTGATGGCGGCTGCCGAATTCCTGGCCCGGCTCTCGGGCGAGAGCTGGCTGGTTCTCGGTGACATGAAAGAACTCGGAGATGATGCAGCAGGAATGCATCGCGAGGTTGGAGAAGCCGCAAGGAAATGCGGCATAGATCGCCTGTTCGGGCTGGGGGACCTGTCCCGCAACGCGGTCGAGGGATTCGGCGAGCATGGCAGCTGGTTCGGCAGCATCGACGCACTGGTCGACGAGCTGTCTGCCAGGCTCACGGATTCCGTCAACGTGCTCGTCAAGGGCTCGCGCTCGATGCACATGGAGCGCGTCGTCGATGCGCTGCGTGAAGTCGATGCGGTGAGAAAGGAAGCCTGACGATGCTGCTCTATCTCACCAACTACCTTGCGCAATTCGAATCGGGCTTCAACGTCTTCAATTACCTGACAATGCGAGCGATCCTCGGCGCCCTGACGGCCCTGTTGTTGTCGTTCATCATCGGCCCGCGCATGATCAAGAAGCTCAGCGTCAACCAGCTCGGCCAGCCGGTGCGTGAAGAAGGTCCGGACACGCACCTCCTCAAGGCCGGCACGCCGACCATGGGCGGTGCGCTGATTCTCGCAGCGATTTCAGTCAGCACCGTGCTCTGGGCGGACCTCGAAAACCTTTATGTCTGGATCGTGCTGTTCGTGACGCTCTCCTTCGGTGTCATCGGCTATGTCGATGACTACAAGAAACTCGTATTGCAGGACCCCGCCGGCATCTCGGCGAAGCAAAAGCTCTTCTGGCAGTCTAGTGCGGCTCTCATTGCCGCCATTGCTCTGTACGTTACGGCAACCGACGAGGTGCAGACTTCGTTATTGATTCCGTATTTCAAGGATCTGGCCGTCCCCCTGGGTCTGTTGCAGGTTGTCGTGACGTACTTTTTTATTGTCGGCTTCAGTAATGCAGTCAACCTTACTGATGGCCTCGACGGGCTGGCGATCATGCCGACCGTCCTCGTTGGCGGTGCGCTCGGAATCTTCGCGTACGTCACGGGAAACGTTAACTTCTCGGGCTACCTCGGCATCCCCTACGTGCCGGGCACGGGCGAGATCCTCGTCTTCTGTACGGCGCTCGCAGGCGCCGGCCTCGGCTTCCTCTGGTTCAACACCTATCCGGCACAGGTGTTCATGGGTGACATCGGTGCCCTGTCGCTCGGTGCGGCGCTTGGCGTCGTCGCCGTCGTCGTGCGCCAGGAAATCGTGCTCGCGATCATGGGCGGCGTGTTCGTCGTCGAGACCCTGTCCGTCATCATCCAGGTAGCGTCATTCAAGCTGACCGGCAAACGCGTTTTTCGCATGGCGCCGCTGCACCATCATTTCGAACTCAAAGGGTGGGCGGAGCCCAAGGTCATCGTTCGATTCTGGATCATCACGGTCATCCTCGTGCTGATCGGCCTCGCGAGTCTGAAGATCCGATGAGCGCGGCGAGAGCGACAACGTACAAGGACCTCGTCGTAGGTCTCGGCGCAACGGGGTTGTCGATCGCGCGCTACCTGAAACGCAGCGAAATCGACGCAATGTTCTTCGATACCCGCGAGCAGCCGCCCGGTATGGCCGAGCTCGACGAAGTCTGGCCCGATGCCGAAGTCCTGCCAGGTGATGCAGAACTGCCTGGAAGCGTCGAGCGCATCATCGCATCACCGGGAATCTCCGATAGCCACCCCCTGCTCGCCAGGGCGCGCAAGAAGAAAGTAGAGGTCGTCTCGGACATCGAGATATTTGCCTGCGAATCCAAAGCGCCATTCGTGGCTGTCACCGGGTCCAACGGCAAGAGCACGGTCACGACACTGCTCAAGTACATGTGTCTCGCCGACGGTCGCGACGCACTGGCCGGCGGCAATCTCGGCGAGCCGGCACTCGATCTGCTCGATCGCCCGACGCCGGATATCTACGTACTCGAATTGTCGAGTTTCCAGCTGCAGCGTACGCAGAAGCTGCCGGCCCGGGTCGCTGCGCTCCTGAACGTATCGCCGGATCACCTCGACTGGCACGCCGATGAGGCCGAGTATCGCGCATCGAAGTACCGCATTTTCCGCGAGGCACAGGCGGCGGTCATCAATCGCGCCGACGCCCAGGCCGCAAAACATGCAGCCCGCTGCGAACACGTCATCAGCTTCGGGGGCGATGCCCCGGACGAGGGTCAGTACGGCTTGCGTGAAGAGGACGGCAAGATCTACCTCGCGCGCGGCAACACGTTGCTCATCGCCGTCGACGAACTCGCCATGTATGGCGTCCACAACCAGCTCAATGCGCTTGCTGCACTGGCGGCCGGTGAACTGCTGGGCCTCGAATTTCCTGCAATGCTGCAGGTGCTTGCCGAGTTTCCGGGACTGCCGCATCGCATGCAGTTCGTAGGTCGCATCGGAGGCGTCGATTACATTAATGATTCGAAAGCGACCAACGTAGCGGCGGCCGTAGCGTCCGTGCAATCGGTTGACGGCATGCTGGTGCTCATCGCGGGCGGCGAAGGCAAGGGCGGCGACTTCACCGAACTTGCGGCGGCTGTCGAAGGCAAGCTGCGCGGCGCAGTGCTCATTGGCACCGACGCGGAGCAGATCGCGCAGGCTCTCGACACCGTGATGCCCGTGCACTTTGCCGAGAATATGCAGGTCGCGATCAGCACGGCTGCATCCTGCGCCGAGGCCGGCGACACGGTCCTGCTGGCGCCGGCTTGCGCGAGTTTCGACCAGTTCCGGAACTACATGGCGCGCGGTGACGCGTTCCGCGAAGCCGTGGAGGCGATGCAGCGATGACGACGCGAACCGCAACGATGCCGTTTCCGGCGCGTCTCAGGACCGAGCTGCAGATCGACACGGTGCTGCTGACCATCGTCATGACCCTGTTGCTCGGGGGATTCGTGATTCTCGCTTCGGCATCGATCTCGATCTCCGACAACGTGGCGGGTAACCCGTTCTTCTACGTGCAGCGCCAGCTGCTGGCGGCGACGATTGGCGCCGTCGCCGGCGGCGTATGCCTGTTCGTGCCGATGAGCGTATGGCGTAACCTCGGACCGCTGATGCTGTTTCTCGGCCTGGCCCTGCTCGTCGTCGTACTGGTGCCGGGCGTCGGCTACGAGGTCAACGGCAGCACGCGCTGGGTTCGCGTCGGCATCATCAACTTGCAGGTCTCCGAGCCGGCGCGCCTCGCCTTCCTGCTGTATCTCGCGGGCTACCTCGTACGGCGCAACAAGGCGCTGCGTGAGGAGTTCATGGGCTTCCTGCGGCCGATGCTCGTTCTGACGCTGGCCTGCGTCCTGCTGCTCAAGGAACCGGACTTCGGCGCGGCTATCGTATTGCTCGCAACGGCGCTGACGATGATGTTTGTCGCGGGCGCGCGCATTCGCGACTTCCTCGTGTTTTTCTCGACCGCGGTCATCGCCATGGCGGCCCTGGCAATTACATCGCCGTATCGCATGAAACGCCTTACAGGATTCCTCGACCCGTGGTCGGATCCCTACGATTCCGGCTTTCAGCTGACGCAGTCGCTCATCGCGATTGGCCGCGGCGAATGGTTCGGCGTGGGTCTGGGCGACAGCGTACAGAAGCTCTTCTACCTGCCCGAAGCGCATACGGATTTCGTGTTCGCCGTATTTGCCGAAGAATTTGGACTAATCGGCTCACTGGTCGTTATCAGCCTGTTCCTGGCGCTGCTATGGCGGGTGTTCAGGCTTGCGATGCGGGCTGCCGATGCCGAACGTTTTTTCGAGGCTTACATCGCGATCGGGCTCGGCACCTGGCTGGGCCTGCAGTCCTTCATCAATGTCGGGGTCAACATGGGCTTGCTGCCGACCAAGGGACTGACACTGCCATTGATCAGCTACGGTCGCAGCAGCCTGATCGTTACGATGATCTGCATCGGGTTGCTGCTGCGCATACATCACGAACTCGCCGTCGATGCGAAGCCCGTCAATCGCCGTAAGCGGGGTCGCAAGTCATGAGTTCGGCACTGCAAAGACCCATACTCGTCATGGCGGGCGGCACAGGTGGACACGTCTACCCGGCGCTGGCCGTTGCGCGTGCTTTGCAGGCCGAATCCAAAGATGTGGTCTGGCTGGGTACGCACCGGGGCCTGGAGTCGCGCATCGTGCCCGCGGCCGGCATCGACATCGAATGGATCAGCGTAAAAGGCCTGCGGCGGAAGGGCTTGCTTGCGTTATTGATTGCACCGTTACAAATCGTCTGGGCGCTACTGCAGTCGCTCGGCGTCATCCTGCGTCACCGTCCCGCGGCTGTGCTCGGAATGGGTGGGTTCGTCAGCGGTCCGGGCGGCGTTGCCGCCTGGCTGACCCGACGCCCGCTCGTGATCCACGAGCAGAATGCCGCTGCAGGGCTCACCAACCGTCTTCTGGCGCGTCTTGCCCGGGTTGTGCTGCAAGCCTTCCCGGGCAGTTTTAATTCTTCGGTCGACGCTGAAACCGTCGGCAACCCGGTGCGCGAGGATATCGCCGCCATCCCTGAGCCGCCTGCGCGCTACAGCGGTCGTGAAGGGCCCTTGCGTCTGCTCGTTCTTGGCGGCAGCCAGGGCGCGCTGGCGCTGAACCTCAATGTCCCGGCGGCTCTCGCGCGAATCGATGCCGAGCTACGGCCCGTCGTGAGGCACCAATGCGGTGAGCGCACCCTGGATTCAGCACGACAAGCCTATGGCGAGCACGGCGTCGAGGTTGAACTCGTGCCGTTCATAGAGGATATGGCGGCTGCGTATGCCTGGGCGGACCTCGTCGTCTGCCGGGCGGGCGCGCTGACGGTTGCAGAACTCTGCGCCGCCGGGGTCCCGGCGCTGTTTGTCCCGTACCCGGCCGCTGTCGACGATCACCAGACCGCGAATGCGGGGCCGATGGCCGCGGCCGGCGCGGGAAAGATCATCCAGGAGTCGGAGCTAACACCCGAACTCCTTGCCGGGTTGTTGCGCGAGTGGCTGCAATCTCGCGCGGAACTGCAGGCGCGCGCTGAACGAGCGCGTGCGCTGGCAGCGCCGAACTCCCTGCGCCGGATCACCGAGTTGTGTCTCGAACAGGCGGGAGGTTTCGCATGATCAAGCGCATGCGACGAATCCACTGCGTGCACTTCGTCGGTATCGGCGGTTCGGGCATGTCAGGAATTGCCGAGGTGATGCTCAGTCTCGGTTACGCGGTGCAGGGTTCGGACCTCAAACACAACAAACAGACAAAGCGCCTTGAAGAGCAGGGCGCCACCGTCTTCATCGGCCACGCTGCCGACAACATACGCGACGCTGACGCCATAGTCGTCTCCAGCGCGGTCGATGAAACCAATCCGGAAGTGGCTGCTGCGAGGGAGCAGCTCATGCCCGTCGTCAGTCGTGCGGAAATGCTCGCCGAGCTGATGCGCTTCCGCTACTCGATCGCCGTTGCCGGCACGCACGGCAAGACAACGACGACGAGCCTCGTCGCCAGCGTACTGGCGGAAGGCGGCCTCGATCCGACGTTCGTCATCGGCGGGCGTCTCAAGAGCGCCGATGCGAACGCGCGGCTGGGGCAGGGCGACTATCTCGTGGCGGAAGCTGATGAGAGCGACGCGTCATTCGTGCACCTGAAACCGATGCTGGCGATCGTCACGAACATCGATGCGGATCACATGTCGACCTACGACGGCGATATCGAAAAGCTCAAGAGCGGCTTCATCGAATTCCTGCACAACCTGCCGTTCTACGGCCTGGCCGTCGTCTGTAGCGACGACCCGGGCGTCAACGCGGTAATCGGGGATATCGGCCGTTCCGTGACCACGTACGGCACGAACGAGAACGCCGATATCCGGGCCGTCAACGTCGAGTTCAAGGAAAACGTAACGGAGTTTGACGTCGTACGCTCGAGCAAGGCCGAAGAGGAGCTGGGGGATACACAGAGCGTGTACCAGTTCCTGCATGTAAAGCTGCGCCTGCCCGGCATGCACAATGTGCTCAATTCGCTTGCCGCCATCGCCGTCGCGGACGAACTGCAGATCGGTGACAATGCCGTCGTCACGGCGCTGGAAAAATTCGAGGGCATCGACAGGCGCTTCCAGAATCTGGGCGAAGTGAAGACCCCGGCCGGCAAAGTGCTGATCGTTGACGACTACGGTCATCATCCGACCGAGATCGCAGCCACGCTGGCCGCCGCCAAGTCGGGCTATCCCGAGCGCCGCGTCGTGCTCGTCTTCCAGCCGCATCGATACACGCGCACGCACGACCTCATGGATGATTTTGCGACGGTGCTGTCGGAAGCCGATGTGCTCGTCCTGCTCGACGTCTACGCCGCGGGCGAGGATCCGATCGCAGGTGCGGACGGTCGCTCGATGGCGCGCGCCGTGCGTACGCGCGGTGCCGTGGAACCTGTGTTCGTCGAGTCGCTCGATGAACTGCAGCCTGTACTCGAGGATCTGCTGGCGGACGGCGACCTCGTGCTGACCATGGGCGCAGGCGACATCGGCGCCTACGCGGCCGGGCTGCCGGAACGGTTGTCGAAGAGCCCGTCCCTGAAGGTGCATTCATGATGGTCGCCGCCAGGGAAATCGAGGTGCAGGGTGAGGTCCGCGGCGACGAGCCGATGAGCCGGCACACGTCGTGGCGCGTCGGCGGACCCGCCGAGACCTTCTTCGTGCCGGCGAGCATTGATGACCTGTCGTCGTTTCTCGCCGACCTGGATGCCGACACCCCAATCTTCTGGCACGGCGTTGGCAGCAACCTGCTCGTGCGAGACGGCGGAATTCCCGGCGTGGTCATCTCGGCCACGAAGATGCTCAGGAAGCTCGAACGTGAAGGCGATGATCGGGTCGTGGCCGGTGCCGGAGTGCCGTGCACACAGCTTGCAAGACAGTGCGTGCGCTGGGGCCTGGGGCCCTCGGAGTTCTTCGCGGGAATTCCCGGAACCGTCGGCGGTGCACTGGCGATGAATGCCGGTGCGCACGGCGGCGAGACGTGGGAGCGAGTCGCGTCGGTGCGCACGGTCGATCGCGACGGCGTGGTGCGTGAGCGTACGCCCGCGGACTACGTGGTCGCGTATCGCAGCGTCAAGGGACCCGGGGACGAATGGTTCCTCGAGGCGACTTTCAGTTTCGATCCCGCCGCGACGCCGAGCATGGACGCGATGAAGACCATGCTGGAACGCCGCAAGGAGACGCAACCGCTGGGTTTGCCGAGCTGCGGGTCGGTGTTCCGCAACCCGCCGGGCGACTACTCGGCCCGACTGATCGAAGCGGCGGGTCTCAAGGGACATCGTATCGGCGGTGCCGAGGTCTCGACGAAGCACGCGAATTTCATCATCAACCGCGAGGATGCCACGGCCGCTGATATCGAGGCGCTGATCGAGCACGTGCGGGAAACAGTAAAGAGCGTGCATGGCATCGAACTCAAACACGAGGTTCGTATCGTGGGGGAACCCCGATCATGAGCGTCGTGACGGTCGAAAGCCGCCAAGCCGTGAGCAGCGCCGCCGAATTTGGACGCGTCGCGGTCATGCTGGGCGGGCACTCCAGCGAACGCGAGGTTTCGCTCGATACAGGGGCGGCCGTCCTCGAAGCGCTGCGGGCCAAAGGCGTCGATGCGCACGCGTGGGACCCCGCCGACAATACGATGGCCGAGTTCGCCGCTGCCGGCTTCGATCGCGCCTGGATCGCGTTGCATGGCCCGGGCGGCGAGGACGGCGCATTGCAGGGCGCATTGCAGTGGCTCGATACGCCTTACACGGGCAGCGGAGTCATGGCGTCGGCGATCGCGATGGACAAGGTTCGCAGCAAACACCTGTTTCGTGCGTCGGGCATACCGACGCCCGACTATGCAGTCGCGCGTTCGCAAGCCGATGCTTCCGCGGCGGCCGAGCAGCTCGGTTTCCCGCTCATCATCAAACCCTCGGGACAGGGCTCGAGCGTCGGCATGTCAAAGGTGCTCGAGCGTGCCGAGTTGCGCCCGGCCGTCGAGATGGCGCTTCAGTATGGCGACATCGTGCTGCTCGAAGCGTGCATCGCCGGCGATGAGCTCACCGTGGCGGTTTTACAGGGCCGGGCGCTGCCGAGCATCCGCATCGTGACCCCGCGCGTCTTTTACGACTACCGCGCGAAATACGAATCGGATCGTACCAAGTACATCTGCCGCGGCACCCGCAGTGACGCAGAAGAGCAGCGCTATGCCGAGCTTGCGATCGCCGCATTCAACGAGCTCGGTTGCACGGGCTGGGGTCGCGTCGACTTCATGACCGGCGCTGACGGCGACCCGCTCGTGCTCGAAGTCAACACGGTACCCGGCATGACCAGTCACAGCCTGGTACCCATGGCGGCACGTGAGGACGGCATCGATTTCAACCAGCTCTGCTGGCGGATCCTGGAAACGAGCTTCAGCAGAGCGGCAGCAGCCGACAAAATCGAGGTGGCAGCGAATGGCGCGTAAGCAGGCACGGCGGCGTAAACAGACACAACGCGTGAAGATGCCGAAGATTCGCATTGGCCGATTCGTCGCGCCACTGATAGCCGCAGGCGTAATTCTTGCGACCTACCAGGTCAGCATCGCATTACTGGATCGACCGATCTCGTCCATCGAGATCAACGGGCCGTTCCAGCGTGTTACCGCACTGCAAATCGAAGAGGCGATCAGCACGCAGATAGGCGAGGGTTTCGTCGGAGCGAACCTCGATCTCATCCACGCCGAAATCGTGGCGCTGCCATGGATCGACCAGGCGCGCGTCGCACGCCGCTGGCCCAGCCGAATCTCGATCACCGTGACCGAACAGATTCCGGCCGCGGTCTGGGGTGAAAGCGGACTACTGAATACCCGGGGCGAGCTGTTCGTCACCGAAGCGCGCCACCCGCCGGCGGAGCTACCACGGCTGAGCGGGCCCGACAGTCGTTCGTCCGATGTGGCTGCGCGTTATCTCGATGTGCGCGACCGGCTCATTCCGCTCGGACTGGACCTGCGTCGCGTGCATCTCGACGCTCGCGGGTCCTGGGAAATGACGCTGCAAAACGGCATCGAGGTGCGGCTCGGGCGACGCGACGTCAAGGCGCGTACCAACCTGTTTCTCGATGTCGTCGCAGACATCATCACGAGCCGTGCCAAGGATATCGAGTACGTCGATCTGCGTTATGGCAACGGTTTCACGATTGGCTGGAATGGCGGACCCGGGACCCCGGTCAGCGATCCGCAACGGGACGAGCAGAAGATGCTCGCGGCACGAGGTGGGGAGTGAATGTCGAAACGTCCTGACAAGAACCTGATCGTTGGCCTGGATATCGGAACGTCCAAGGTCGTAGCGATCGTCGGAGAAGTGAACGAAGACGGCAACATCGAAGTTGTCGGCATCGGCTCGCACCCGTCGCGTGGACTCAAGAAGGGCGTGGTCGTGAACATCGAGTCGACCGTGCATTCGATTCAGCGCGCCGTCGAGGAGGCGGAGCTCATGGCAGGCTGCGATATCCACGCGGTTTACACGGGCATCGCGGGCAGCCACGTGCGCAGCCTCAATTCTCACGGCATCGTTGCAATACGCGACAAAGAGGTGAGCGCGGGCGATGTGGACCGGGTCATCGATGCGGCACGAGCCGTCGCGATCCCGGCCGATCAGAAGATTCTGCACATTTTGCCGCAGGAATTCGTCATCGATAACCAGGAAGGCATCCGCGAACCCGTTGGCATGTCGGGCGTAAGGCTCGAGGCGAAGGTACACATGGTTACGGGTGCCGAAAGTGCCGCACAGAACATCGTCAAGTGCGTACAGCGCTGTGGGCTCGAGGTGGACGACATCGTGCTCGAGCAACTTGCGTCGAGCTACGCGGTCCTGACAGACGACGAGAAGGAGCTCGGATCCTGCATCGTGGATATCGGCGGCGGCACGACCGACATCGCCGTATTCCTCGGGGGTGCGATCCAGCATACGGCCGTCATCCCGATCGCGGGCGACCAGGTGACCAATGACATCGCCGTCTCGATGCGCACACCGACGCAGTATGCCGAGGAGATAAAGATCAAGTACGCGTGCGCGCTATCGCAGCTCGCGAATCCCGACGAGACGATCGAGGTGCCGAGCGTCGGCGAACGCCCGCCGCGTCGCCTGGCGCGACAGACGCTCGCCGAGATTGTCGAGCCCCGCTACGAAGAACTGTTCGGCCTGGTTCGCGATGAGCTGCGACGCAGCGGTTTCGAGGAGTTGATCGCGGCCGGCATCGTTATTACGGGCGGGAGTGCCAAGATGGAGGGCGCCGTCGAACTGGCGGAAGAGGTGTTCCACATGCCCGTTCGTCTCGGCGCACCCCAATACGTCGAAGGGCTCATGGATGTTATTCGCAACCCGATTCACGCCACTGGCGTCGGGCTGCTGCTGTATGGCTACGAGAACCTGTCACGCCGCGACCAGCGGAGCACGCCGATCGGCGGCAACCTCGGAGAGGTGTGGGAACGCATGAAGAGTTGGTTTCAGGGCCATTTTTAGTGTTGTTGTTTTTTGAACGGGGTTCAGTGAGTACCCCACAGGGAAAGATGAGAAGCGGAGGAAGACTCAATGTTTGAATTAATGGATGCGCATAGCTCGAGCGCCGTCATCAAGGTCATCGGTGTCGGTGGCGGCGGTGGCAACGCCGTCGGTCACATGGTTGAGACCGGCATCGAAGGTGTCGACTTTATTTGTACGAATACGGACTCGCAGGCGCTCAAGGGCTCGCGAGTGCGGACCTCGCTGCAGATCGGATGCAATATTACGAAAGGTCTCGGTGCCGGTGCCGATCCGGACATCGGCCGGCAGGCTGCGATGGAGGACCGCGACCGCATACACGAGGTCGTCGAAGGTGCGGACATGCTGTTCATCACAGCCGGCATGGGCGGTGGCACGGGAACGGGTGCGGCGCCGATCGTCGCGCAGGTTGCCAAGGAACTCGGCATCCTGACCGTGGCCGTCGTCACCAAGCCGTTCCTGATGGAAGGCGGCAAACGTATGCAGATTGCTGACCACGGTATTGGCGAACTCGGTAAGTACGTTGATTCGCTGATCACGATTCCGAATGAGAAATTGCTCACCGTACTCGGTGGTGAGACGACCCTGCTCGACGCGTTCCGCTCCGCCAACCAGGTGCTGCAGGGTGCAGTGCAGGGCATCGCGGAACTGATCACACGACCAGGCCTGATCAACGTCGATTTTGCCGATGTGCGCACGGTCATGTCCGAAATGGGCATGGCGATGATGGGTACCGGCGTCTCCTCGGGCGAGGATCGTGCCCGGGAAGCGGCCGAAGCCGCCGTTTCGAGCCCGTTGCTCGAGGACATCAACCTGGCGGGTGCCAACGGCATCCTCGTCAACGTGACGGCGGGCATGGACCTGTCGATCGGCGAATTCCAGGAAGTTGGCAACACGGTCAAGGAATTCGCCTCGGATGACGCGACCGTGGTTGTCGGCACGGTCATCGACGCCGATATGACGGACAAGATCCGCGTTACGGTCGTGGCAACGGGCCTGGGGCAACAGGCCGCGAATGCCGAATCGCCGATGCGTATCGTCCGGCGGCCTGTTGCCCAGGCGGAGCCCAACTACCACACGCTCGACAAGCCGACCGTGCAGCGCAAACGCGCAGTCGGCGATGGGCTCGACGGGACAGGCCTGCAGGAAGAGCTGCTGGATATTCCGGCATTCCTGAGGCGTCAGGCGGACTGAACTGACGGCCCGCGAGTGCTGCTCACACACCCGCGGGGACGACCCTCCGCATGGCCGGCCCGGGAATTGCCCCGGGCCGGTCCCTTCCTTCCCCCGGTGTCTCGCTCCAGCGCGCGTCCCTGGAAGGCTAAGATACTGAATTCTTGAAGAGTTTTTCCTATCCGTGCTAATCTTGCGCGCGCAATGCTAAGACAACGTACCCTCAAGACGACGATCCGCGCGACCGGTGTCGGCCTGCACACGGGTGAGAAGGTCTACATGACCCTGCGCCCGGCAGCCGAAAACTCCGGAATCACGTTCCGCCGCGTCGATCTCGACCAGCCCGTTGACGTTCCTGCCGATCCCCGACTGGTCGGAGAGACGATGCTGGGTACGACATTGATAAAGGACGGCGTCAAGGTCGCGACCGTCGAACACCTGATGTCGGCATTGGCCGGACTCGGCATCGACAATGTGCATGTCGACCTGTCGGCTCCCGAAGTGCCCATCATGGATGGCAGCGCGGGGCCGTTCGTGTTCCTGCTGCAGTCGGCCGGTATCGAGGAACAGAATGCGGCCAAGAAATTCATCCGGATCAAGAAGAAGATTCGTGTCGAGGATGGCGACAAGTGGGCCGAGCTGGCTCCGTTCAGCGGCTTCAAGGTCAATTTCGAGGTGTATTTCAATCACCCCGTGTTCAATAAGCTCTCCCAGCACGCCACGATCGATTTCTCGTCGACTTCGTTCCTGAAAGAGGTCAGTCGGGCGCGGACATTCTGCTTTCTGAGGGACGTCGAGGCGCTGCGCGAACGCAACCTGACGCTCGGTGGCAGCATGGACAACGCGATCGTGCTGGACGACTACCGCATTCTCAACGAAGACGGCCTGCGCTATGCCAACGAGTTCGTGATCCACAAGATTCTGGATGCGATCGGCGATGTTTACCTGCTGGGCCACAGCCTGATCGGCGAACTGCGCGCTTATAAGTCAGGCCACGATCTCAATAACAAGCTGCTGCGCGCGATGCTCGAGGACGAGACTTCCTGGGAAACCGTTACGTTCGACGATTCCCGCAAAGCACCTATCTCCTACGCCACCCCTTCGTACGCGTAACAGAAACGCCGCGCCCAGGTTCCTGTCAGCTTCATCACACCGCTGCCGATCACGGGGAACATCTCGCTTGCTCCGCGCTGACGCGAAGTCGCTTCGCAAGATTTCCCCGCACTCGACAGCCCTGACCCCGTGGTCTTGACAGGGGCAAGTGGGTGAGATGTTTGTTGGCGAGACATAAAGCGAGCGCAGCGAGTCAGTCCGCCAACAAAACATGTCGGCCGATTGCGTGTGCCTTTATGAGTGGTGGGGTGCTTTCAGGACTGGGAAACACGGATCCGGCAGGTATGGGCTTCCACGCCCACAGATCGCGCCGCCTCGAGCAGGCTGTCGGTCTCGTACCGCAGTCTTGACGCCCAGGCCGATGAGGCCGCAATAACGACGAGTTCTCCGGACTCTCGCAGGTTCGCGGCCACAATGCCCTGGGCGTGCTCAGCCGGCAGGGCGCGGGCCAGCACGTCAGTCAGCTCACCCATTTCGCGGGCGCGGCGGATGAGTTGGCCTAAATCCCCGTCATTGCTGGGATTTAGCAGGTTTTTGAGCTCATTACTGGGCATAAAAGTGTGACGCAGTTGGCGATTTTGGGTGCCTCGGGGTGACCCCCGTCACCGTTGGCGCGTCATAACCTTGTAATAAAATCCGTCATTATGCATATTGTCGCACACGATAAAGGCAAACCCGCTGCGAGGCGGGGACGCAAAACCACCGGCGCTGGCCAGATGGCCAGGGCAGCGGGGCTACCGAAGTGAGCAGGGACAGCGAGTTGATAATAACGCGAACAGGCGATCGCAGCGGTTTCACCTGCGATTTAATAACTCGTACGAAAGCCCGAGCAATATCAAGAACACATCCGGGGCACACTCGATGAATGTTGTAATTTTCGGCAAGGGGCTTGGACGACCCCGGCAGTGGAACCTGACAGGCCTGACGACCGGCCTGGCAATCACTGTTATCGCCGGCATTGTCAGTGCCGCCGGTTTCGCAGGTGGATACTGGTATTCGTCGAAGACGGGTTCGGGCGTCAGCAGCGACGAGCTTGCGGGCCTGAACGGTGAGATCCAGCAGTACAAGGTAGACATCGCGGCGATTCGGCAGGGCAATGAAGACACTCTTGATGCCATGGCTATCCGCATTGCCCAGATGAATGCGCGCATGATTCGCCTCGACGCATTGGGTCGCCGACTCACGGACATGGCCGATATCGACTCCGGTGAGTTCGATTTCGATTCCGACCCGGCACTCGGTGGTCCCGAAGAACCGCTGGCCGCCGGATCCAATGTGGCGGTACCCGAGGTCGTCGATGCCATGGCATCGCTCGGCAACCAGCTCGACAAGCAGGAGGCGCAGCTCAATGTGCTCGAGAGCGTGCTGGCCAATCAGAACCTGAAGGACCGCGTCTATCCACAGGGCCGGCCCGTCGGTTCCGGCTGGATATCGTCGTATTTCGGCAAGCGCACCGACCCGTTCACGGGTAAGGCCGCCAACCACACGGGCGTCGACTTTGCGGGCAAGCAAGGCGCAGAAATCATCGCCGTAGCTGACGGCGTCGTCACCTGGTCTGCCGACCGCTACGGCTATGGAGTGATGGTCGAGATCAACCATGGCAGCGGCTACTCGACGCGCTATGCTCACAATTCCGAGAATCTCGTCGCCGTCGGTGACGAGGTCAAGAAAGGGCAGGTCGTTGCCCTCATGGGCGAGACGGGGCGTGCCACGGGCCCGAACCTGCATTTCGAGGTCCTGCACAATGGCCGGCGCGTCAATCCCGTGAAATTTATTCGCGAATCCTCGCGGTAATTCAGCTTCACCCCCCGAACACCGACGTGGCGTAATAGACACGCACCGTCGCCGACTCCTTGTGAATCGCGAAAACGCCCCTAAATCGCGGGATTAGAGTTAAAAATTGCTCCGCTAGACCTTAGAATAGCGGCCTTTGTTTTACCGGGAGCCCTCAGTGGCAAATTTCCTGACACGGATCTTCGGCAGCCGCAATCAGCGCCTGCTGCGTCAGTACTCCAACATCGTCAAAAACATCAACTCCCTCGAAGAGGGAATACAGGCACTCGACGATACGGCGCTCAAGGCGAAAACTGCGGAGTTCCGGCAAAGGTACTCGGATGGCGAGTCGCTGGAATCGCTGCTGCCGGAAGCTTTCGCCGTGGCCCGGGAGGCCTCGTTGCGGACGATGCAAATGCGGCCGTTCGACGTGCAGCTCATCGGCGGCATGGTGCTGCACGATGGCAATATTGCAGAAATGCGCACGGGCGAGGGTAAGACGCTCATGGCGACCTTGCCGGCCTACCTCAATTCCATCAGCAACGATGGCGTACATATCGTTACGGTCAATGAGTACCTGGCACAGCGCGACGCCGACTGGATGCGGCCCATTTACGAGTTTCTCGGCCTTACCGTGGGCGTTTCGAAGAGCGGGCAGAGCCAGGAAGAAAAGCGCGCAGCCTACGAAGCCGACATTACCTATGCGACCAACAACGAGCTCGGCTTCGATTACCTGCGCGACAATCTCGCTTTCGCAACGGGGGACAAGGTACAGCGCGAACTCAATTTCGCGATCGTGGACGAGGTCGACTCGATCCTCATCGATGAGGCGCGCACGCCGCTGATTATCTCGGGCCCCGCCGAGTCGAGCACCGATCTCTACTCCCAGATCAACAAGCTGATCCCCAAGCTCAAGGCGCACGAGGAATCCGACGAGCCGACGAACTGGGACATCCCGGCAAATCGCGTAACGCTCGTCGACGAGGGCGGCAGCAAGATATCCGTCGATGGCGATGAGGGCGACAAGTCGACGGTGATGAAACTGGAGCGGGCCGTGCAGATTGCGGAGGATCGCGACTGCGACGTGGTCCTGGTCGATGATAGCGAGAAGCCCTTCGCCTGCAAACTTGCGACGCGTGGCGATTACACGCTCGACGAGAAAGCCAAGCAGGCTCATATGACCGAGGAAGGTCATACGAAAGTGGAAGGACTCATGGCGCAAGCGGGCTTGCTGGCCGAAGGCGAGAGCCTTTACGATGCGGGCAATATCCGCCTGCTGCACCATCTCAATGCGGCCCTGCGCGCACACGCGATCTACCAGCGCGACGTTGACTACATCATCAAGGAGGGCGAAGTCGTCATCGTCGATGAATTCACGGGACGCACCATGCCCGGGCGCCGCTGGGGTGATGGCCTGCACCAGGCGGTCGAGGCGAAGGAAGGCGTATCGATCAAGCACGAGAACCAGACCGTCGCGTCAATCACCTTTCAGAACTACTTCCGTCTCTACAACAACCTCTCGGGCATGACGGGCACGGCAGATACGGAGGCATTCGAATTCCAGCAGATCTACGGCCTCGAGGTCGTCGTGATACCGACGGACAAGCCGATGATTCGCGACGACCAGCCCGATCTCGTGTACCTGACCGAAAAAGACAAGTTCGATGCCATTGTCGAGGACATCGTGGACTGCAAGGACCGTGGCCAGCCGGCCCTCGTTGGTACCACGTCGATCGAAGCCTCGGAGTTGCTGTCGTCCTTTCTCAAGAAGAAGAACATCAGGCACCAGGTCCTGAATGCCAAGCAGCATGAACGCGAGGCCCAGATAGTGCAGAACGCGGGCCGGCCCGGCGCGATCACGATCGCCACGAACATGGCCGGTCGTGGTACCGATATCGTGCTGGGCGGGAGCCTTGACGCCGACCTTGACAATTCAGGCGAGTATGGCGACGAAGGGGCGATTCGCGCGGACTGGCAGAAGCGCCACGAGCAGGTCATAGAAGCCGGCGGTCTGCACATCGTCGGCACCGAGCGGCACGAGTCACGGCGCATCGACAACCAGCTCAGGGGGCGCTCGGGACGCCAGGGCGACCCGGGTTCGTCGCGGTTCTACCTCTCGATGGAGGATACGCTGATGCGTATCTTCGGCGATCCGGAACGCACCAAGAGCCTGTTGTCGCGCGCCGGTATGCGTGAAGGCGAGGCGATAGAGAGCCGCCTCCTGACGCGGCAGATTGAACGCGCGCAGCGCAAGGTCGAATCGCATAACTTCGATATTCGCAAGAACCTGCTCGAATATGACGATGTCGCCAATGACCAGCGCAAGGTCGTCTATCACCAGCGCTCGGAACTCATGGATGCCGATGAGATTGCCGAGTCAGTGGCGGCGATTCGCGAGGAAGTCGTGGCAATGGCGGTCGAACAGTACATTCCGCCGGACAGCCTCGACGAGATGTGGGACGCGGAAGGACTGAGCAACGCCCTCGAGGCCGACTTCGGTGTGCGCCTCGACATAGCGCGCTGGATCAACGAAGAGAAGACCCTGCGTGCCGAAGGCATAATGCAGCGCTGCATCGACGAAGTCGGCAAAGCCTATGAGAAGAAAGTGGGCGATATCGGCGCCGACCTGATGCGCGGCGTCGAAAAACAGGTCATGTTGCGGCAACTCGACAACCACTGGAAAGAGCACCTGGCTGCCATGGATCACTTGCGCCAGGGAATTGGCCTGCGCTCGTACGCGCAGAAGAATCCGAAGCAGGAATACAAGCGCGAGGCGTTCGAGATGTTCGGCGCGATGCTGGAACAGGTCAAGCATGACACGGTCAGCATTCTCTCGCGCATTCGTATCCAGAGTGAAGCAGACCTCGAGGAGATGGCGGCGCGTCGAGCAGCCGCCGAGAAGATGAAGTTTCAGCATGCCGAGTCATCGGCGCTCGGAGGGCAGCCTGCATCTCAGGGCGGTCCCGCCACCAAGGCATCGGTCACGCCTTTTGTGCGCGACGGCCGCAAGATCGGTCGCAACGAACCCTGCCCGTGCGGCTCCGGCAAGAAATTCAAGCAGTGCCACGGCAGGCTCAGCAAGGCCTGAGCAGCGATGAATCACTTCGACGTTGCGGCTGGAATCCTGTGTGATTCGTCGGGGCGAGTTCTCGTCGCCGAGCGGCTCGGCGACGGGCCGTTCCATGGCATGTGGGAATTTCCGGGTGGCAAGATAGGCCCCGATGAGACGGCCCCAGAGGCGCTGTCCCGGGAGTTGGCCGAAGAACTCGGCATCGAGGTCACGGTCTGCGCGTCGTTCATGAACCTGCGCCATGAATACGACGATCGCACCGTAACGATCGAGTTCTTCATCGTCAGCGACTGGAACTGCGAGCCTGTCGGGCGTGAAGGCCAGGCGCTACGCTGGGTGGAGCGCGAGCAACTTCACGCGGTTGATCTGCTACCTGCCGATGAGCCCGTGATCGAGGCGCTCAAGCAGCTGCACTAGCCGCGTCGACGTCAGCAAATCGAGAGCTGGAAAGGCACGTCGTGGCCTGTCTGCACGGCGCGGCAATTGACGGTAGACCACTCCAGGAAGCGCACCGTGAAGCGATGCTGGCTGCCGCTGATCTCCGGGAACAGGTGACTGTTGCCGTCAAGCGTCACGCGCAGCAGCCGACAGTTCGAGTCCTTTTGCATGTTGTGCTGGTACATGCCATTGATCGCCATCCTATCGGTCGGGAGTGCACTCTCGCGTATCAACCAGAGTATCTCGCTGACCGCGTCGCAGACGGGCCGGATGGCTTCGAGCCACTGTGCGAGGTCCTGGTCCCGTCTCGTGATCGGCTGCCGCAGCCAGTGGCTGTACTCGGGCAGGTCAAATTCGCAGGTCCCGCCGGGAATGGCGCTGCGGTGCTTGATCGCATTGAGAAATTCGCTGTCTTTCAGGGGCTGCAGGAAGCCAGTGCCAATGCGGCCGATCTCGTCACGGTTACTGATCAGGTTAAGCAATAACGTGTCCAGCCGGCTCGTGTCCACGCCTGGCTGACTCTGGAATCGTTCCAGTCCGGAGATCTGGTGATCGAGTTCCTTGAGAACTTCGCTGCGCACATCGCCCCTCGACAGGATCGCAAGGACCTCGAGCAGGGCCGAAATTGTAGCCCGCGTCGCCCAGTCTGCCTCTTTTTCCCCGTTGTAGAGCATCTGCTGGTAGAGGAACTCGAGGCGCAGGAAGGTCCGCATCCGTTCCGAAATGGGTTGCTCGTAGTGCGCGGTCGCCGTGGCGGCGTGAGCAGCGATATCTCCAGCAGGCTTGGCCATGCGACTATTCTGCGCCACCCGGTGCTGGCTGGCAAATGGGCGTCAAGATAGAATGCTCAGCAGTCATGGACGCGGGGCGCTAAATAACAATGGATCTGACCCAATTGCCTGGCGGCCTCGGCGACAAGAAGCTAATCGGATTCTGGGCAGTCGCGCTGCTTGCCGCGATCATCGCGTACATGCCGGGTCTCGATGGCCCGTTCCTGTTCGATGATTTCGGCTCGATCGCGGAGTTGGGCAGTCGCGGCGGCGTCAGGGACTGGGAGACATTCAAGGCATTCGTCTTCGGTGGGTATTCCGGACCGACAGGGCGACCGCTTGCGCTCCTGAGTTTTCTGATCGATGCCAATAACTGGCCGGCCGACGCCTGGCCGTTCAAACGCACCAACCTGGTCATTCACCTGGTCAATGCGGCCTTGCTCGGTGTCCTGATCAACAAGGTCCTGCAGCTGCTCGAAATGGATTCGCGCAATCGACGCTGGATCGCAGCGATCTCTGCTGCCTGCTGGCTCCTGCACCCGTTCCTAGTATCGACGACACTCTATGTCGTACAGCGCATGGCGCAACTTGCGACGCTGTTCGTGTTCCTGGGGTTCATCGCCTATCTGCATGGCCGCTCATTGCTTGCCAGCAATGCGATGAAAGCTTACCTGGTCATGAGTCTTTCCGTAGGCGTGTTCACGCTACTCGCGATGATCTCCAAAGAGAACGGCATCCTGCTGCCGCTGCTCATCGGTACCCTGGAAGTGACCGTGCTCGCCAGTCAGCGCGCGCGGCTGCCCCGGCTCAATCGGTACTGGGCCATCGTGTTCCTTGTCCTGCCATCGACAATCGTCGCCCTGTACCTCGGTGGGAAGTTTCTCAGTGACGACTTCTTCAGGGCCGTGTCGCCAAGGGACTTCAGCACTCACGAGCGACTGCTCACGCAACCGAGAATCCTCGTCGACTACCTGCGACACTGGTTCGTCCCGGAACTCTATACGGTTGGGGTTTTTCAGGACCACTTCATCAAGTCAACCGGCATACTGTCGCCAATTACGACGCTGTTCGCCATTGTGTTTCACCTGGCCTTGATCGTTATCGCCGTTATCAAGCGACAACGGTGGCCCTTGTTCGCGTTCGCCGTGTTGTTCTTCTATGCGAGCCACCTCATTGAATCGACGGTGATCAATCTCGAACTGTACTTCGAACATCGCAACTACCTCGCCACCGCATTTCTCTTCGTACCGGTCGTCGTATTCCTGCAAAGCCAGCTGAACCGTCGCCTTTTTTACGTGGTAGCCGCAGGCGCGTTATTGCTGCTTGCGGGAATGACGCGCTATACGGCGACGGTCTGGGCGGATCACGACAAGATGGTAGAGGCATCGGCGCAAAAGGCGCCGACATCGGCGCGCGCTCAGATGCTGCTTTCGAGAAACCTGTACAACCGTCAACAATACGACGAGTCGATACGTGTCATCGACCAGGCGATTGCAAACATTCCCGGCAACCACGCGTTGCTGATCAGTCGCAGCAACATTCTTTGCAACGTCGGCATACTCGAAGCGAGCGACTTCGAGGATACGGCTCGCAAACTTGGGGCGAGCATCTACGATCCACGCTCGATCAGGCTGTATACGTCGCTGGGCGTATCGATCGTCGAGGGCCGCTGCCCGAGTGTCACGGCAGAGCGCCTGCGGGTAATGTTCGAGAATATGCTGGATATCGCAGAAAATGCCGACCCACGGTTGATGCGATTTTCTCAAATCCAGTACTTTATTGGATTTACCAGCGTGCATATCGGTGAGCCCGAACGCGCAGTATCGGCGTTCGAAAAGTCGCTCGATTCCCGGCCCGGCGCCGCGCACGCTATGATGATGGCTGCCGATCTCGCGAGCGGCGATTACTACGACGAGGCCCTGCACTTCTCGGATATCGCGTTGCAGCAGTTGGACGCCGGGAGGTCGAACCCGCTGCAAGGGGCGCCGGTCAACGAGAGTGATATTCACGCCTTCCGGGCGACAGTCCGGGCAGATCGCGAAGCAGCCGCGGATTAGGTCTTGCTAGAGCCGCTCGGCGAGGCGGCTGTAGGTCTCGTGAAGCACCATGACCTGCTCGCGCGTAGCGTCGAGGCTGCCACTGTTCGCAATCACGTCATCGGCGATCTCGAGTCTCTCCGCACGCGATGACTGCGCCGCGAGTATCCGCCGGGCCTGTTCGGTCGTTTCCGCGTCTCTCGCGAGCAGGCGCTTGATCTGCGTCTCTTCGTCGCAGTCGACAACCAGCACGCGATCGACGAACTCGAGTAACCTCGATCCCACCAGCAACGGGACGACGATCAGCTGATACGCGCCACCGGCTATATCGGCCTGGCGGCGGGTCTCGTCACCAATGCGCGGATGCAGGATGTTCTCGAGCTCAAGACGAGCCTCGGGGTCTGCGAAAACGAGCCCGCGCAATGCGCGGCGATCGAGATTCCCGGCAGCATCGATGATGTCCTCACCGAAACGCTTGCGGATCTCGTCGAGCGCGGGCCGGCCCGGTTCGACGACCTTGCGTGCGATAATGTCGGTGTCGATGACCGGGACGCCCAACTCGGCGAACATGTCGGCAACGATGGATTTGCCGCTGGCGATACCGCCCGTCATTGCAACTCGTAGTGCTCCCATGGCGCTTCGTACGTTCACTCAGAGCATCAGGTCGAGGTACAGGTTCCTGACCTTGTCGCCCCAGAGCATCGTGATCCATCCCGCGGCTGCGAGGTAGGGCCCGAACGGAATTGGCACGCTGCGATCGTGCCGCCTGAAGACCATGAGGCTGATACCGACGATCGCGCCGACCAGCGCGGACATGAGGATGATCATGGGCAGCTGCTGCCAGCCGAGCCAGGCGCCGAGCGCCGCCAACAGCTTGAAGTCGCCGTACCCCATGCCCTCTTTACCGGTCACGAGCTTGAACAGTTGGTACACGGTCCAGAGGCTCAGGTAACCGGCCATAGCGCCGACGATAGCGTCGCGGGGAGCGATGAACAGCGTGTCAGTACCGCTTACGGGATGGAACAGGCTCATGGTCAGGCCGACCCACATCAGGGGCAGGACGATCGAGTCGGGGATGAGCTGTGTATCGGCGTCGATCATCGCGATCGGCACGAGGGCCAGCGTCAGACCGATGGCCATTACGGCTTCGATGCCGGCTCCGAAGTGCCAGGCGCATCCCGCGGCCAGCACTGCCGTCATGAGCTCTACGAAGGGGTAGCGCGCGGATATCGACTCCTCGCAATTCGCGCACTGCCCACCGAGCAGCAGGTAACTGATGACCGGGATATTCTGCCAGGCTGCGATCATGTGACCACAGGAGGGACAGCGGGAGCGCGGCGCGATCAGGTCGAAGCGGCCTTCGGGAAGTTCCGTCTCGGGCGGCGTCTTGCAGAGTTCCTCACACTGCTCGCGCCACTCGCGCTCCATCATGAGTGGCAGTCGGTGAATCACGACGTTCAGGAAGCTGCCGATAACGAGCGCGAAGGCGAAAACGACGCCAGCGAACAGCAGTAATGACTCGGAAAGTAAGTCGAGCATGCGTGGCCTCCCTCGGTCCCTGCAGACAGCGTAAATGAAAACGGCGCCCGGAGTCTCCTCCGAACGCCGTATATTTTCAATGCCGGTTCTGCTTTAGACGACAGCGCCGAGCTTGAAGATAGGCAGGTACATAGCTACCACGAGGCCGCCTACGAGCACGCCGAGGATCGCCATGATCATCGGCTCGAGAAGGCTCGACAGGTTGTCGACCGCGTTGTCGACGTCGTCCTCGTAGAAGTCGGCGACCTTGGCCGACATCTCATCGAGCGAACCCGATTCTTCGCCGACCGCGATCATCTGGATGACCATGTTGGGAAACAGGTCCGTATTTTCCATCGCCTGCTGCAGTCGCTGACCCGTTGCAACCTCGTCCCGCATCTCCAGGACGCCCAGTTCATAGACGATATTACCCGTCGCGCCGGCAACAGATTCCAGCGCCTCAACGAGCGGGACACCGGCAGCAAACATCGTCGACAGCGTGCGTGAGTACCGGGCAATCGAAGCTTTCTGCATGATCGGCCCGATGACCGGCACCTTGAGCATCATGCGGTCAAGGAAGTGCTGCATTGGGCGCGAACGCTTCTTGAAATAGATAAACGCGGCTACAGCGCCGGCAACTATCATGAATATCCAGACACCCTCCGATCTCACGAAGGCCGACAAGTCGATAACCATGCGCGTGAATGTAGGGAGGTCGGCGCCGAATCCCCGGAACAGGTCTTCAAACGACGGAATTACGAAGATCAGGAGAATCGTGGTTACGACGAACGCGACGACCAGCACCGCGGCAGGGTAGGTCAGCGCCTTCTTGATCTTCTTCTTGATTGCCTCGGTCTTTTCCTTGTACGTGGCGATCTTGTCGAGAAGCGTTTCGAGTGCGCCGGCCTGCTCGCCCGCCTCCACGAGGTTCACGAACAGGTCATCGAAGTACAGGGGTTGCTTGGCGAGCGCCTCGGCGAGCGAACTACCGCCCTCGACATCGGCCTTGATCGAGAGTATGAGTTTCTGCATGGCCGCATTGTCGTGGCCGTTGCCGACGATCTCGAACGACTGTACGAGCGGGATGCCTGCGGCGAGCATGGTCGCCAGCTGGCGACTGAATATGGCGATATCGGCGGTCGTGATCTTGCTGCTGCCCGAGAACAATGCCTGGCGCTGCTTACGAATACGCGTCGGGACCACGCCCTGGCGGCGCAAGTCGGCGCGCACCGTCGCTTCATCACTTGCGAGGCTCTTGCCCTTTACCCTTTTGCCGTTTCTGTCGGTTCCCTCCCACAGAAAAGGCGTGCTCATCACCGCTGTCTCAGCCATCTCTCTATCGTCCGTTAGCTAATGTTCTCAAACTACTCAATTGTAACCCGGTTGACCTCTACAAGGCTGGTAACCCCGTCCTTGACTTTGTTCAATCCGGCTCGTCTCAAATCGATGACCCCCTCTTTCGTCGCCTGGTCGGCGATCTGCATGGCGTTGCCACCTTCCATGATTATGCGTCCCATGGTCTCCGACACCTCCATGACCTGGAAGATGCCCACGCGGCCCTTGTAGCCGTCGTTGCACTGCTTGCATCCGTTGGGTCCGAAGATGGTCAGGCCGCTTTCTATTTCTTCTTTGCTGAAGCCCTCCTTCAATAATGCCTCTGCCGGAATATCCGTAACTTCCTTGCAGTTGTCACAGAGTCGCCGCGCCAGTCGCTGCGCGATGATCAGGCTGACTGATGTCGCGATTGCATAGGGCTTGACGCCCATGTCGACCATGCGTGTCAATGTCTTGGGCGCATCGTTGGTGTGCAGTGTGGATAGTACGAGGTGACCCGTCTGCGCGGCCTTGATCGCGATTTCCGCCGTCTCGAGATCTCGAATCTCACCGACCATAATCACGTCCGGATCCTGTCGCAGAAACGCCTTGAGTGACGATGCGAAGGTCAGGCCGACTTTCGGATTGACGTTAACCTGGTTGATTCCCGGCAGATTGATTTCAGCCGGGTCCTCAGCGGTCGAGATATTTCGATCTTCGGTGTTCAGTATGTTCAGGCCCGTATACAGCGAAACCGTCTTACCAGAGCCCGTGGGTCCCGTGACGAGGATCATGCCGTAAGGCTTGGCCAGGTATTTCTCGTAGATCTGTCGCTGGTTCTCCTCGTAACCCAGCATCTCGATGCCGAGTTTCGCCTGGGACGGGTCGAGGATACGCAAAACGATCTTCTCACCGAACAGCGTCGGGCAGGTGTTAACACGAAAGTCGATCGCACGGTTCTTCGACAGCCGCATCTTGATCCGGCCATCCTGCGGCACGCGGCGTTCGGCGATGTCCATGCGTGACATGACCTTGAGGCGCGCACACACCTTGTTGGCCAGCACGACAGGCGGCTTCGCGACTTCGGAAAGAACACCGTCCAACCGGGTCCTCACACGGAAGTACTTTTCGTAGGGCTCGAAATGCACGTCTGATGCACCGCGCTTGATAGCGTCCAGCAGCACCTTGTTGACGAAGCGCACGACCGGCGCATCTTCAATATCGTCACGCTCGTCTTCCTGTTCGTCTTCCTCGGACGCGATGTCGAGATTCTCGAGATCAAAATCGTCGTCAGCGAGGTCCGACATGCTGGTGTCGACCGCCTCGATGGCCGCGCCGATACGCTCCTCGAGCTTGTCCTGCTCGACCACGACGGGATCGACCCGCAAACTGGTCGCAAACTTGATGTCGTCAATCGCCTGCAGGTTGGTCGGATCGGAGATCCCGAGGAACAGGCGCTGGCCGCGCTTCACGAGCGGCAGAACCCGGTGTTTGCTGATCAGCTTCTGGTCGACTGCCCGGACGACTTCGAGGTCGATTTCTACGGCCTCGAGGTCGAGGAGCGGGACGCCGAATTCGTGGGAGGCCGCAACGGCGATGGCGCGTGGATCCGCCTTGTCGGCACCTACGAGGTACGCGATGAGCGGCATGCCCTCCTTTTTCGCAGCTTCAGTTGCCTCCTGTAGCCGGTCCTCGGAGATGATACCGTCCTGCACCAGGCGCCGGGGCAAGCCTGCGAGATTGGATTGGGAAGCGGTTGCTGCCATAAATTACGTGCGCCAGAGCGATTCTTTGAACGTCACAGTCTCACTGATCCAACCCCGCGATTCAACTGGATTTTGTGCGGGGGTTCACAGTTACGGGAATCGATTAAGTAAAACGGTGAAAACGGCGCAATTCATGGCCTTGCGGAGCGTTATTCAGGGCCGGCAGGTCGCGGGCAGGTAGCGGTCCTCGATGCCGGGGGGCTGGTGCACGGACGTAACGCCGCCACCCGTCAATTCGGTGGCGCCCGGGGGCGCGACTGCCGATCCGCAACGCCAGATAAAAGTACTGTTCGAGGCGGACATGTAAGGCGTAAATGAAATGGTATCGCCGAAGATATCGGCGTGTGAGCGGCCCCCGAATGTTATATCGACGCGGCCGTCGACGATACTCACTTGCGACACGTAGGATCCCCTGGTGTCCGTGGCATTCGGGCTCATGCCTGCCTCGGTCCTGTCGGCCGGCGGCTGTCCCGTGTTATTGAAAGCGTCGATAACCGGAGACTTGGCGGCTGCTCCCATGTTAACGGCCTCGGCAACCTGTGCACGAATCGTGTAGGTCTGGTACGCCGCAATTGCGAGGGAGGCAAGAATGCCGATAATCGCAACAACGATCATTAACTCGATCAGAGTGAACCCGTTTTCGATCTTCTTCATTGATACGCTCTTGCTATCCCCAAGCCTGCTGTATTCTAGCGTACTTGAGTTCAATATCCGTGAATACGGAGGCCGGCGTTGCCGTGAATGTGACGCAGTTCACACGAGCTACCGGTACTCACGATCCAGTGGGTAAAAAAAAGCCCCGGCGAACCGGGGCTTTTCTGACTTCTAACTAAAGCGAAAAGCTCTAGGAAAGGTCTTATCGGCAAGCAGCCGGCAGATGCTTCGGCTGAATGGTCGTGGGGCCCGACTTGCAACGCCATACGACGCTACCCGGAGTCGTCGTCGGCGAAAGATCGAGGTCACTGCCGCCCAGTATCTGGTGTGCGTCATTGCCGTAAGCCACGCGGATAGCGCCCGAGCCCTGAACCGTCACCGAAACCACGTACTTGCCGCTGATGTCGGTAGGCGTCGTAGCAATCCCTGCCTGCGTGTTGGTGCTAGGGAAGCTGCCCGTGTCCATCGTGAACTCGGTTACAGCCGCTTTCGCACCGCCAGCGAGGTTCAGGCCTTCAGAAACCTGTGCGCGGATCGTGTAGTCCTGGTAAGCAGGAATAGCGATTGCCGCCAAGATACCGATGATCGCGACTACGATCATGAGTTCGATAAGCGTAAAACCTTGTTGCTTCTTCATCTCTTCGTCTCCATGAATTTGAGAGTGTGTGACTACAAACGGCGAAATCGCCTGTACCAGAGATAAAGCAATCGGCGTGCCAACTTCTCGCGGCAAATTGTAAGCTATTGGAATTTAACGAGTTTCCGAGATAAGCACGGCAGCCACCGTGTTCGGAAAAGCCCATACCGTCGTTGAAAGGTGACAATCCTGTCGCGGTAATGACCGAGGACTGTCAAAAAGTGACAAAAATTGTCACTCGATGCCGAGCTTCTTGATGCGATAACGCAGTTGCCGGAACGAGAGGCCGAGCAATTTGGCCGCCTGGGTCTTGTTATAACGCGTCTTCTCGAGCGCCTCGACGATCGCCTGGCGCTGGATATCCTCCACCTGGTCGCCGAGTTTTCCGCCCGCTTGCGGTGCCGATGCGCTGCCATCCGAGCTCTTTCGCATGTGCAGGTCGGCAGCCGAGATCGTGCCGCTGCTGCACAGCGTCACGGCACGCTCGAGCATGTTCTCGAGCTCGCGCACGTTACCCGGGAAGTCGTAACGAAGCAGGGCCGTACGGGCCTCTTCGTCGAGCTCTGCCCTGGCGTCGAGCCGCTCGAGTATAAAGTCCGCGAGCAGCAACACGTCGTCGCCCCGTTCCCTGAGTGCGGGTACTCGCATTTCGATAACATTGATGCGGTAGTAAAGGTCTTCGCGGAAATCACCGTCCGCCACCATCTGCGATAAATTGCGATGGGTGGCCGAGAGAATGCGCACGTCCACGGTCTCTTCCTGCGAAGCGCCAACGGGACGTACCTTTTTCTCCTGGATGACGCGCAGCAACTTGACCTGCATGGACAGCGGCAGGTCGGCGATTTCGTCGAGGAACAATGTGCCGTCCTCGGCGCACTGCAGCAAGCCGGCCTTGTCGTTGACGGCGCCCGTGAAGCTGCCCTTGCGATGCCCGAAGAACTCGCTTTCCATGAGCTCCGCCGGGATTGCACCGCAGTTGACCGGTACGAAAGGACCTTCGGATCTCGGGCCACTGCTGTGAATCAGGCGCGCCACGAGCTCCTTGCCAGTGCCTGACTCGCCCGAGATGTGCACCGGGGCCTGCGATCGCGCCACCTTGTCAATCATGTCCCGCAACTCGTCCATGAGCGGCGATTCGCCCATCAACTGCGACTGCCCGGCCCGACTGTCCGCGCTTACGCGCAGCGCGTTCTCGATGATGTTGCGCAGATTGGCGAGGTCCAGCGGCTTCGATATGAAGTCGAAAGCGCCGAGCTTCAGCGCCTGGACGGCCGTTTCGACATTGCCGTGTGCGGTGATGACAGCAACGGGCACACCGGCCGCGTGCGTCTGCATCCATTGCACGAGTTCGAGGCCGTCGCCGTCGGGCAGGCGCATATCGGTCAGGCAGATGTCGAAGTCGTGCTCGCCAAGTAACTGCTTCGCACCGCCGACGTCAGCCGCCGATTCGGTACGGATATCCATGCGACCAAGTGTGAGCGTGAGCAGCTCACAGATGTCGGGTTCGTCATCGATGACCAGGGCCAGCGGTTGGTTCATGTCTCGTCCTGTGGTTCCCAGCGGTCCGGATCTGCAAATACGATACGAAAGATACTGCCTCCGCCCGGGCGGTCAAGGTACAGCAGCGTTGCGCGGTTCAGTTCGCACAGTTCGCGGGAGATATAAAGGCCCAGGCCCGTGCCGCCGGATCGCGCCGTGAAGAACGGTTCGAAGATCTTGTCGGCCGTGGCTTTGTCGACGCCAAAGCCACAATCGAGTACCTCGAGATAGGGGCGCCCCTGGTTCTGCATGCGGCCAGCCTTGACCTCGACGAGGATGCCCCCGGTCTCGCTTGCGTACTTGACGGCGTTATCGCACAGGTTCCACATGACCTGGCGGAGGTGGCTGCGATCCATGCGCACCTCGACATCGGCCAGTATGGCGTCGATCGTGAACTCGCCCTCCTGCAACTCGTGCGTGCGCACGAACTCGGTCGCGAAATCGTCCAGCCAGGCTTTCAGGCCAAAACGCTCGGGCCTGCTGGATTCGCGGCGCGACAGCTGGAGAACGTTGTCGATGATGTGGCTGACGCGCCCCGAGTGCGTCTTGATGATTTCGGTCAGTCGCTTGTCGTCCTCGGTCAGTCCTCGCGACTCCTGCAGGAGCTGGGCGGCATGGCTCATGGCGCCCACGGGATTGCGAATCTCGTGCGCGATGCTCGCGCTCAGGCGTCCCAGCGATGCGAGCTTCGATTGCTGCACACGAGCATTCATGATGCTGACGTCTTCGAGGAAGATCAGGATGGGCCCGGCTCGCTGGGCATTTTTGCCGAGCGGGGCAAGGTGCGCCGTGATGCGCACATTACTGCCTTCGCTGATCAGCGTGAATTCCGAATGCGAGGGCAGCGACGGATCGCCGCGCCACTGGCGGACATAGTCCGCCAGTGGCTCCGAAGAGGCCGCGAGCGCGCTTCCGGAAACGCGGTCGACGGCGCCAAGCAGTTGTATCGCGGAGCTATTAATGAGTCGCACGGTATCGTCGCCGTCGATGACGACGATGCTCTCGCGCAGATGCTGCACGATGTACTGGTTGAGTTCCGAAATATTCTGCAGATCAATGCCGAACTTGCGCGCCAGCGCTTCACTGACCTGGATGCGTCGCGCCAGCGGCTGGGCCGCGAGCGCCATCGCAAAAAGCACGGCGCAAAGAATGCCGGCAGCTGGGTAGTTGACGCCACTCTCGAAGCCGCTGAGCTGCGCGAGAAGCTGCTCGCCGAGCGTTGCAAACGTCGCAACGGCGGCGAGGATCGCGGGGTACTGGATCGGCAGTACCAGGCTGCCTGCACCGATGAACACAATGAGCAGCCCGCCGAGGCCGCTCGAAATACCGCCACTGGCATGCATCAGGACGACGATCGCGGCGATATCGACGAGCATCTGCGTGATTCCGAGCGGGCCGATCGCGACCCATCGCTGGCGTAGCGAGACAGCCGAGAACGCAGCGAAAACGAGATAGCCGGCCGCTGTGGCGGCGAACAGCGTTGGGTAGGTGTGGCCAAAGAACCGCGGGTCCGATTTCGCGAAAAACAGGGCGAGCAGAGCCAGCGCGAGCAGCACTCGAAACGTGTTCAGTGTGCCGAGAACGCGCCAGGTCAGGTCCGGTTCTTCGATGGCGCGCTGCACGAGCGCATCGCGGCTGCCGCGAAACGTCCGCCTCAGCAGGGAATCCGTATGTACTTCATTCATCTATGATTTGTTGCCCCGAGCGGGTCGCGTCTCCCCGCGTAGCGCCGATTGTAGACTGAATATGGACATGGGTCCCGCAAACCTCCAAAATACGGCGACTTTTTCGCGTCGAACGCGGAACCCTGGCCGACGCAGCGGCCCACTCTTTAAAGACAACAAAACATGAATCTTCACGAATACCAGTCGAAACGATTGTTCGCCGATTACGGGATCCCGGTACCGCGCGGCATTCCCGCCGAATCCCCGAATGCGGCCGTAAAAGCCGCCCAGGAACTGGGTGGCGACCTCTGGGTCGTCAAGGCGCAGGTGCATGCGGGTGGGCGCGGCAAGGCTGGCGGTGTGAAACTGGCCCGCACGCTGGACGAGGTCCGCGAGTACACGGATACCATGCTTGGCAGCATTCTCGTCACGCATCAGACCGGTCCCGAAGGCCTGCCGGTCAACACGGTTTACGTGGAGCAGGGTTCGGACATCGACCGCGAACTGTACCTGAGCATGCTCGTGGACCGCGAAGTCAGCCTTGTGTCCTTCATCGCCTCGGCTGCGGGCGGCATGGATATCGAGAAGGTCGCGGAGGAGACCCCGGAGAAGATCTTCTCGGTCGCCGTTGCCCCTGACGCGGGCCTGCAGGACTACCAGGCGCGGCAACTTGCGTTCGGCCTCGAACTCGACAAGAAACAGATGCGCCAGTTCGGCAATCTCGTAAAGAAATTGTACCGGCTGTATCTCGATTCGGACGCGAGTCTCATCGAGGTGAATCCGTTAATCACGACGAAGTCCGGCGATATTGTCGCGCTCGATGGCAAGATCAATATCGACAGCAGCGCTTTGTTTCGCCAGCCGCAGATCGCCGAGCTTCGCGATAAGTCCCAGGAAGACGAGGCAGAGCGCAAGGCCGCGGAACATGATCTCAATTATGTTTCGCTCGACGGTAACATCGCCTGCATGGTGAACGGGGCTGGCCTGGCGATGGCGACCATGGACCTGATCAAGCTGCATGGCGGCGATCCGGCGAACTTCCTCGATGTCGGCGGTGGCGCGACGGCCGAGCGCGTCGCGGCGGCGTTCAAGCTCATCCTGTCCAACGACAGCGTGGAGGCGATCCTGGTCAACATATTCGGTGGCATCGTCCGCTGCGACCTGATTGCCGAAGGCATTATCAGCGCCGTAAAAGAAGTCGGCGTAAGCGTGCCCGTGGTCGTGCGGCTCGAGGGCACTAACGTCGACAAGGGACGCGAGCTGCTGGCAAACAGCGGACTCGATATCATCGCGGCCGAGGACCTCACCGACGCGGCAAAGAAAGCGGTTGCCGCGGCAGCCTGACGAGCGAAAAATAATGAGCATACTGGTCAACAAAGACAGCAGGATCCTCTGCCAGGGCATCACGGGCAACCAGGGTTCTTTCCACACCGAGCAGTGCATCGAGTACGGCACGAATGTCGTCGCGGGCGTGACGCCCGGCCGTGGCGGCCAGGAGCACCTCGGCGTGCCTGTTTTCAATACGGTGCGCAACGCCGTTGACGAAACCGGTGCCGACGTGAGCATGATTTACGTACCGCCGCCATTTGCGGCCGACGCGATTCTCGAAGCGGCCGATGCCGGCGTGGACCTTATCGTGTGCATCACCGAGGGCATACCGGTAAACGACATGGTCAAGGTCAAGTCGGCATTGCGCGACAACCACTGCCGCCTCATCGGACCGAACTGCCCCGGCATTATCACGCCGGAGGAATGCAAGATCGGCATCATGCCGGGCTTTATCCACAAGAAAGGCCGTATCGGCGTCGTGTCCCGTTCCGGAACGTTGACCTATGAAGCCGTCTACCAGACGACGACCAACGGGCTGGGCCAGACGACCTGCATTGGAATAGGCGGCGACCCGGTGCGTGGTATGAACTTTATCGACTGCCTGGCGCTGTTCGAGGCAGACGAAGAGACCGACGGCGTTATCATGGTCGGCGAAATTGGTGGCACCGACGAAGAAGCGGCGGCCGAGTTTATCCAGAGCAACGTCTCGAAACCCGTTGTCGCCTATATCGCGGGCGTTACTGCGCCTCCCGGCAAACGTATGGGTCACGCGGGCGCCATCATTGCCGGCGGCAAAGGTACGGCCGAGGACAAGTTCAAGGCGCTCGACGCGGCAGGCGTTGCGACGGTTCGCTCGCCGGCCGAACTCGGATCGAAAATGCAGGAAGTGATCGCCGGCTAGGATCATCCCGGGGCGATGGACAACAACGTCAAAGTTGCGCTGGCACAGGTCGATCTCGCGGTCGGCGACGTTGCAGGCAATACTGCGAAGATCATCGAGTATGCGAGTCGTGCGCGCGACGAGGAGCGCGCCGATCTCGTCGTGTTCCCGGAACTCAGTGTCTGCGGCTACCCACCCGAAGATCTGCTGCTGCATGCCGGGCTCAGGCACAGTGTCGAGAAAGCAGTAGCGGAGATTCAAAACCGGGTATTCGGCATCGCGGTGCTCATCGGCTTTCCCGAATACCTGGACGATGTGGTCTACAACAGCTGCGCGGTATTCGAGGATGGCCACGCGGTCGCCCATTACCGCAAACACCTGTTGCCCAACTACGGTGTTTTCGACGAGGAGCGCTACTTCACGGCCGGCAACGCTGCGGCCGTTTTCAGGCTCAACGGTATTCGCTTCGGCCTGACGATCTGCGAGGACGTCTGGCACCCGGGACCGATGGCCGCGAGTCGCAGCGCAGGCGCCGAGTGTGTGATTGCGATCAACGGGTCGCCGTACGAGGTGGACACCCAGGGCCGCCGCGAGCAGACGTTGCGCCAACGGGTGCAGGAAGTGGGCGTACCGGCCATCTATGTGAACATGGTCGGGGGGCAGGACGAACTCGTGTTCGACGGCGGCTCATTCGTCATGGACCACGAAGGCGAGGTGCGCTTCCGGGCGCCGGCGTTCGAGGAAGACCTCTACACGATTGAGTTAGAAGGCTCGGCAGCGGGCGTCGTGCCCGAAGCCGGCGAGCGTGCCGCTGTACTGTCGACCGAGGAAAGCGTCTACCGGGCACTCGTGACGGGCACGCGGGACTACGTCATGAAGCACGGATTTCCGGGCGTCGTGATTGGCCTGTCTGGCGGGATCGACTCGGCGCTCGTTGCGGCGATAGCCTGCGACGCGATCGGTCCCGAACGTGTACGTACCGTAATGATGCCGTTTCGCTATACCTCCAATATGAGCCAGGAGGATGCGGCCAAGCAGGCGCAAACGCTCGGCGTGCGATACGACATCGTCCCGATCGAGCCCATGTACGAGGCGGCCGTGCAGCAGCTGCAGCCGATTTTCGGGGACAGCGAGCCCGACGCTACCGAAGAGAACATCCAGGCTCGCTGTCGTGGTCTGCTGCTCATGGCGATCTCGAACAAGACCGGTGTCATGTTGTTGACGACGGGCAACAAGAGCGAAATGGCCGTCGGCTACGCGACGCTTTACGGCGATATGGCAGGCGGGTTTGCCCCGATCAAGGACTGCAGCAAGTCGCTCGTATACCGACTGGCGCGGTATCGAAACACGCTGGGGCCGGTCATTCCCGAGCGCGTCATCACGCGCCCGCCGTCTGCGGAACTCAGGCCAGATCAGAAAGACAGCGACTCGTTGCCCGGTTATGACGTGCTCGATCCAATACTCGCCGCTTTCATCGAGGAAGACCTTTCGGTCGCTGAAATAACGGAGCGCGGGTTCGACCGGCCAACGGTCATCCGCGTACTGGAGATGGTCAAGCGCAACGAGTACAAGCGCCGCCAGGCTCCGCCGGGCGTGCGTATCAGCGGCAGGGCGTTCGGCCGGGACTGGCGCTACCCGATCACCTCGGGCTACCGTTTCCCGACCTAAATTTCGTTGGGAAAGTTCTCGGCCAGCACGCGGCGCGTGTCGGCCGCCAATTCGCTCATTCCGAGCTTCTCGTAGGCCTCGGCCATGATCTGCAACGACAGGGAATTCCCCTCGGCGCCGTTGAACTGCTCGAGCGCAGATTTCGCGCGATTCAGTGCCGCCACATAGGCGCCGCGGCGCAGGTAGTAATCGGCGACGTGGTTTTCGTAGTCGGCGAGGCGGTTCTTGATGTAGAGCATGCGCTGCTCCGCATCCGGTGCGTACTCGCTGGCCGGGAAGCGCTCGACCAGGCGCCGGAATGACGCATAGGAAAGCTCGATGTCCCTGGGCGGACGCTTGGTCGTGTCCTTCTTGAACACGCGCTCGAGCATGCCCGGGTCGCTCTCGAAGTAAGCGAGGCCCTTGACGTAGAGTGCGTAGTCGACGCGGGGATGAATCGGGTTCTCGCGGATGAACGTATCCGCCGCGTCGACAGCCTGCTCAGGCCGGCTGCTCTTGTAGTAGGCGAACATGAGCTCAAGCTGGATCTGGCGGGACAGATCGCTGAACGGGTAGCGGGCCTGGATGGCCTCGAAAATCTGGATGCCGCGGCTGTAATTGCCGCCCGCAACGTAGTTCTGCGCCTTCTCGTAGGCGTCAGTAATATCTTGAATCTCGGTCTGCTGCTCGTCGTTTCCGGCACAGGCAGCGAGGGTCAGGCCCAGGAACAGGACCACGAGCAGGCGAGACTGCTTCATGAATGGTGAATTAAATTGCATACTTCCGTAGCTTCCACTAACGAGGGTGCGGCCCTGCCGCGGCGGCGAGTATACCGCAATCCAAAGCGAATCCATGAACGAAGATCGTCGTATAAAGCCCATCCCTGACGAACTTGCCGGCCTTCGATTGGACCAGGCTCTCGCGAAGATGTTTCCCGAATATTCCAGGAGCCGCCTCAAGGAGTGGCTGTTATCGGGCGCGATCAGCGTCGACGGCGGGCCGAAACGACCCCGTGACGCGGTTGTCGGCGGTGAGAAAGTGACCCTGGTGCCGCAGGCAGAAACCGCCGTCCGGGCGGAACCCGAGCCGATCGACCTCGAGATCGTCCACGAAGACGAGCACCTGCTGGTCGTGAACAAGCCGGCGGGGCTCGTCGTGCACCCGGGTGCGGGTAACCCGGCCGGCACGCTCATGAACGGCCTCCTGCATCACGCGCCAATGCTGGAGGCGATTCCCAGGGCCGGGATTGTTCATCGCATCGACAAGGACACGAGCGGGCTCCTGCTCGTTGCGAAGACGCTCGAGGCGCACACAGTGCTCGTCCGACTGCTGTCCGATCGTGCCATCTCGCGGACCTACCTGGCGGTCTGTAACGGCGTGCTGACGGGTGGCGGGACGATCAACGAACCCATCGCGCGGCATCCGGTCGACCGCAAGCGCATGAGTATCCAGCAAAACGGCAAGCCCGCGATTACGCATTACACGGTAATCGAGCGCTTCAGGGCGTTCACGTATATCAAGGTGCAGCTCGAAACCGGGCGCACCCACCAGATACGTGTGCACTTCGCGCACCGGCGGCACGCGCTGGTCGGCGACCCGGTCTATGGAGGGCGCCTCGCGTTGCCGGCCGGCGCTTCGGAGCCACTCATCAACACCTTGCGGCGATTCAAGCGCCAGGCGCTGCACGCAGCGCGTCTTGCTTTCGAGCACCCCGCGACCGGGGAGATGATCGAGCTCGAAGTGGCGCCGCCCGCGGATTTCCTGGACCTCGTCGCAGTCATGCGGCAGGACGCTTCGGAGTCATGAATAACGCCTGGATAAGGGCGGGCTGGGCCGCACCCGACTGCATAATCGCCGGCACGACGCTGCGTTCCACGAGCTTCGATTCCTGCGACATACCGGGCGACGCGTGCTGGCTTACCCAGGTCCATGGTGCCGACGTGATCAGCGCAGGCCATTACGAAACGCCACCGGAAGCAGACGCAAGCGTGGGCGACGTGCCCGGCAGAATCTGCGTCGTCCGGACCGCCGATTGCCTGCCGGTACTGATCTGCTCGGCGGACGGCAAAGAAGTTGCGGCGGCCCATGCCGGCTGGCGCGGCCTGGCGGCCGGCGTTCTCGAGGCAACGGTTGGCAAGATGTCACACGCCGCCGGAGACCTGCTTGTATGGCTCGGGCCCGCGATATCGCAGCCGGCATTCGAGGTCGGCGACGAGGTCCGGCAGGCGTTCCTCGATCAGGACAAGGCCACAGAGAGCTGTTTCGTGCCGAACGAGCGCGGCCGCTGGCAGGCGGACCTGTATGCGCTGGCGCGTCGCCGGCTCGAGGCTATGGGCGTCACCAGGATTGCGGGTGGCGGATACTGCACTTATCGCGACAAAGCGCGCTTTTTCTCGTATCGACGCAACCCGGATTGTGGCCGAATGGTGTCTTTCGTGGCGATCGAAGCCCTTGAAAAGCCTTGCCCTGACGCAATTTAAGGGACTAATTACGGTTTTGCCGGCTATCCGGCCCAGAGGTTTGTAATGCGTTTGGACAAACTGACCAGTAAATTCCAGATGGCGTTGGCGGATGCGCAGTCGCTTGCGGTGGGACAGGACCACCAGTTCATCGAGCCTGCGCACCTCATGACCGCGTTGCTCGACCAGCAGGGCGGCACCGTTCGCGGCCTGCTCTCGAAATCCGGCGTCAACGCCAACCTGTTGCGCTCGCAGCTGGGTGATGCAATCGATCGCCTGCCGAAAGTCGAAGGGGCCGGCGGCGACGTACATTTCGGCTCCAATCTTACGAAGCTGTTCAACATCACTGACAAGCTCGCCCAGCAGCGCGAAGACCAGTACGTCTCGAGCGAACTGTTCGTGCTGGCGGCGATGGACGACAAGTCGCCGCTCAAGAGCGTCATGGAGCAGGCGGGCGCCGTGCGCGGGGCGATCGAGAAATCGATCGACGACCTGCGAGGTGGGCAGAATGTCAACGATCCGAATGCCGAGGACACTCGCCAGGCACTCGAGAAATATGCGATCGACCTGACCGAGCGTGCCGAGCAGGGCAAGCTCGACCCGATCATCGGCCGCGACGACGAAATTCGCCGCACGATCCAGATACTGCAGCGCCGCACGAAGAACAACCCCGTGCTGATCGGCGAGCCCGGCGTCGGCAAGACCGCGATTCTGGAAGGCCTTGCACAGCGCATCGTCAACAACGAAGTGCCCGAGGGGCTGCGCGGCAAGCGCATCCTGTCGCTCGACATGGGCGCGCTGATCGCCGGCGCCAAGTTCCGCGGCGAATTCGAGGAGCGCCTCAAAGCCGTGCTAAGCGACCTCGCCAAGCAGGAAGGGCAGATCATCCTGTTTATCGACGAGTTGCACACGATGGTCGGTGCGGGCAAAGCCGAAGGCTCGATGGATGCCGGCAACATGCTCAAGCCTGCGCTCGCGCGCGGCGAGTTGCACTGCGTGGGCGCGACCACGCTGGACGAGTACCGCAAACACCTGGAGAAAGACGCTGCGCTCGAGCGACGTTTTCAAAAAGTGTTGATCGAGGAACCGACGGTCGAGGACACGATCGCGATCCTGCGCGGCCTCAAGGAGCGCTACGAAGTGCATCACGGCGTTGAAATTACGGATCCCGCCATCGTGGCGGCCGCCACGTTGTCACATCGCTACATCAGCGACCGCCAGCTGCCCGACAAGGCCATCGACCTCGTGGATGAAGCCGCGTCGCGTATTCGCATCGAGATCGACTCGAAACCCGAGGAGATGGACAAGCTCGAGCGCCGCATCATCCAGCTCAAGATCGAGCGCGAGGCGCTCAAGAAAGAATCGGACGATGCGTCGGTCAAACGGCTCGAAGATCTCGAGGAACGCCTCGCGGTACTCGAACGGGAGTTCGCGGATCTCGAGGAGGTCTGGAAAGCCGAAAAGGCCGCGATGCAGGGTACCGCTCACATCAAGGAAGCGCTGGAACGCGCCAGGCTCGAATTCGAGACGGCGAGTCGCGCCAACGATCTCGCTCGCATGTCCGAGCTGCAGTACGGCCGCATTCCGGAGCTCGAGAAACAGCTGGAACAGGCCGTGCAGGCGGAGTCCGCGGAAACGACCCTGCTGCGCAATAACGTGACCGACGAGGAGGTCGCTGAGATCGTCTCGAAGTGGACGGGCATACCCGTAAGCAAGATGCTCGAGGGCGAGAAGGAAAAGCTGCTGCAGATGGAGTCGGTTGTGAGAGAGCGCGTCGTCGGCCAGGACGAGGCCGTGACCGTCGTTGCAAATGCGATTCGTCGCTCGCGCGCGGGGCTGTCGGACCCGCGGCGCCCCATCGGCTCTTTCCTGTTCCTGGGCCCTACAGGCGTCGGAAAGACCGAGCTGACCAAGGCGCTCGCGGATTTCCTGTTCGACACCGACGATGCAATGGTGCGACTCGACATGTCCGAGTTCATGGAGAAACACTCGGTGGCACGACTCATTGGCGCGCCACCCGGATACGTTGGTTACGAGGAGGGCGGCTACCTGACCGAAGCGATTCGCCGCCGGCCGTATTCCGTGATACTGCTCGACGAGATCGAGAAGGCGCATCCCGATGTCTTCAACGTGCTGTTGCAGGTACTCGACGACGGCCGCCTCACGGATGGCCAGGGACGCACCGTGGACTTCCGCAACTCGGTCGTTGTCATGACGTCGAACCTCGGCTCACAGCTGATCCAGGAAATGGCCGGCGAGGAAAATTACGAGACGATGAAAGCGTCGGTCATGGAGGTGGTCGGCAGCCATTTCCGCCCCGAGTTCGTCAACCGTATCGACGACCTCGTCGTATTCCATCCGCTGGGTCGCGAGCATATCCGCAAGATCGTCGACATCCAGCTCGGCTACCTGCACGACAGGCTGGCGGAACGCGACATCGGCATTCGGCTGTCGGACGCGGCCCGCGACAAGCTTGCCGCGGCTGGCTTCGACCCGGTGTACGGGGCGCGGCCGCTCAAGCGCGCCATCCAGCAGCAGGTCGAGAACCCGCTCGCGCAGGAGATCCTCAAGGGTAAATTCAAACCCGGCGACATGATCGACGTGGGCGTCGCCGACGACCGGCTCGAATTCAGGAGCGCTGCCTGAGCACCACCAGGGAAACCATTAAGGGGACAGTTCACTTAATTAATTAAGTAAACTGTCCCCTAATTTCAGGAGTTGAGTAACACATGCCGATCTACGAGTACGCCTGCAATCACTGTGGTCATTCATTCGATGAGCTGCAGAAGATCAGCGAAGCGGCGCTGGTGCATTGCCCCAAGTGCAATGAGCCGGCGCTACGCAAGATGCTGTCTGCGCCCAAGTTTCGCTTGAAGGGCCAGGGCTGGTATGAGACTGACTTCAAGACCGGCGACAAGCGCAACCTGCACGGTGACTCCGAATCGAAACCGAAGGAAGACAAGAAGAGCGACAAGAAGAGCGACAAGAAGCCTGCGGGCAAGTCGTCGGACAGCAAGGCGAGCACGGCTTGAGGTCCTTCTCGTGAAGCGTTTGCGTCGCTACCTCGTTGCGGGGCTGCTGGTCTGGATCCCGCTCGGTGTCACGATCCTGCTGATCGGTTTCGCCGTCCGGCAGATGGACAAGACTATCGGGGTGATTCCGACCAACTATCAGCCGGCTGTCATCCTGCAGAATATTTTCGGCACCGAGAATCCTGTGCACATACCGGGCTTCGGGGTCATCCTGATCGTCGTCGTCGTGCTGCTCACCGGTGTGCTGGTGGCAAATTTCGTCGGCCGGATATTCGTGGGCGGCTGGGAATCGCTGATGGAGCGAATCCCGGTCGTAAGCACGATCTACTCTGCCGCCAAGAAATTTGCCGAGGTGGTCTTTTCCGATTCGAGCCAGTCGTTCAAAAACGTCTTACTGATCGAATACCCGCGCAAGGGCCTCTACAGCCTCGCGTTCCAGACCTCGACCGAACTAGGGGAAGTGCAGGGCCGCACGGGTGAGGACGTGCTTTGTTGTTTCGTGCCGACCACGCCCAACCCGACATCGGGCATCGTCATCATCGTGCCGAAGAAAGACGTCGTCGTGCTCGACATGGACGTGGACGAGGCCCTCAAGATGGTCATTTCGCTGGGTGTCGTCGTGCCCCAGTGGCGCAATAGCAAGACCGGCGAGCTGCCCCTCGGCCTTCCTGACGAGGCAGACTAGCGTGGTATCTTTCACCCCATAAGAACAGGGCGGGCTGCCAGATGGGGACATTCTTCAGCGAACTAAAGCGCCGCAAGGTACTGCGAGTCGCAGTTGCCTACATCGTTGCCTCGTGGGTGCTGCTGCAGGTCGCCGATGTGCTCGCCTCTATCCTCGAGTTGCCGGCCTGGGCGGCAAAAATTACTTTTTTCATCCTCGTCATTGGTTTTATCCCGGCATTGATCCTTGCCTGGGCTTACGACCTTACGCCGGAAGGCGTCGAGGTAACCCCGCGTGCTGATGGTGGTGCGGCCGGCTCCCGAAAAGGCCCACTCCTGGCCGCGGCGCTCATTGTTGTGGCGGGTATCGCAGGAACGAGCTGGTGGTATTCCGGTAAAGACCTTCGTTGGGCGCGAGATGTGGCAATGTCGGAGGTTGAGGAATTCGTCGCCGCTGGCGACTACGAGTCGGCGTATACGCTGGCAATCGAGATAGAGAGCGTGCTGCCCGATCACCCGGGCATGCAGGAGATCTGGAAGTCTTTCGCCTGGAAGACGTCCCTACCGAGTTCGCCGGAAGGCGCAAAGGTCTATCGTCGGCCATACAACAACCCCGACGCGGAATGGCGGTTCCTGGGCGTCACTCCCATCCACGAGACCAGGGTCCCGATGGGACTGTCGTTGTTACGCTTCGAAGCTGACGGCCTGGAGCCGCTGCTGAGGGCAGTTGGCGGCGGCATCTTCGCGGTGACGGAATTGCCGGTCGAGAACAAGCCACGGGCTGGATTCGCCAATGTCAGCCCTGGCAGTTTCTACCTTCAGCCGAGCGACGAAATTCCGTCCGGGATGGTGATCGTGCCGGGCTGGACCGAGGTGGTCGACGGCGAGGCAGTCGAATTTCGCGACTTCTTCCTGGGTCGGCACGAAGTCACCAACAGCCAGTTCCAGGCATTCGTCGACGCGGGCGGCTACGGAAGAAAAGACCTCTGGGAACATGACTTCGTCGATGGTGAGACGATACTGACGTTCGGGGAGGCGATGGAGAAATTCGTCGATCGCACCGGCCGGCCCGGCCCAGCCGTGTGGGAGGCCGGAGCCTATCCCGAGGGCAAGGCCGGACATCCTGTAACCGGCATCAGCTGGTACGAGGCCACGGCTTATGCCCGTTTTGCCGGGTTCGAGTTGCCGACCGTGGGCCACTGGCGTCGTGCGATAGCGATGGGTCTCCTGGCCTGGGAAGTCCCGGCAAGCAACCTGGAAAGTGACGGCACCGTGCCCGTCGGTTCACTGAACAGTATTGGCTGGACCGGCACCTACGATATGGCCGGTAATGCAAGGGAATGGTGTTTCAACGAGGCCGGCGATCGGCAGCGTGTGATTGTGGGTGGCGGCTGGAATGACCTGTCGTATTACGTCGAGAACAGTGTCGAGGAGCCACACCGGATACCGCCGATGGATCGATCGGAGACCAACGGCCTGCGTTTGATGTCTTCAATTGATGAAACACCGGCAAAGAAAATTGCCTCGCGTCCGGTTGTCGACAAGGCGCCTGTACCGATTCCCACCCCTGTCTCCGACGAGGTCTTCGCGGCAAAAGCGCGGGACTATGACTATGACAATAGGGCACTCAATGCGACGGTAGAGAGCACCATCGAGTTCAGGCACTGGACACGCCAGCTCATCACTTTTGACGGCGAACAGGACGAAGATCGCATACCGCTCTATCTGTATCTTCCGAAAACCAAAACGTCGCGGCATCAGACAGTACTGTTCTGGCCCGGCGCGACATCGCAGTTCCTCGAATCCGTCGACGACTACCCGATGACGTTGGGTTTCCTTTTGCGCAATGGCAGAGCCGTCGCTTTTCCCGTTCTCAAGGGGATGTACGAGCGGCGTTTGCCGTCCTGGCCCGACTGGACGACGAATAGCGGGCGCAATCTCGCCATAGAAGAGGTGCGCGAGTTTCGTCGCGTAGTCGACTATCTCGAAACGCGGCCTGATATCGACGCCGACAATCTCGGCTACTATGGCCTCAGCTGGGGCGGCCGGGTCGGTGCGATCGTGCTGGCCGTGGAGCCCAGGATCAAAGCGGCGGTGCTCAACCAGGCCGGTATCAACGCCGGCGACCATCCTGACATCAATGTCGTGAACTTCCTGCCCAGAGTGACCGTGCCCGTATTGCACTTCAGCGGGCTCTACGACACCGACTTCCAGTTTGACACCTCGTCGAAGCCCTTTTTCGAGCGCCTCGGGACGGCCGCGGCGGACAAGAAACACATCGTCGAACCGACGGGTCATTTCGTGTCGCCGGCAATCGTCAAGGGTGAGACGCTGGACTGGCTGGACCGGTACCTGGGGCCCGTCGAATAGCTTGCGCCTCCGGCCCCCAAGCCGTA
>Ga0209567_10000061_pt1 | contig 48540 bp, 32 predicted proteins | sample COG_12_FD_184756 | JGI IMG/M metagenome (GOLD analysis project Ga0209567, IMG submission 184756) | Pelagic marine sediment microbial communities from the LTER site Helgoland, North Sea, for post-phytoplankton bloom and carbon turnover... | ecosystem: Environmental > Aquatic > Marine > Neritic... | reverse complement strand
CGTTGGCTTTACTTAGGCCGCGAGAGCAACTGCGTTATCGTTGGCAGTTGTACGTCCCAAACGTATTTACGTCGTGCTTGGGCCGACGGACACGCAACCGAACCTTCATCATCCCCGTCGAAACCGGTCGCCCCCAGATTTTCAAAGACCTGGACACTATGAGGTCGCGACGGTACCTGCGCAACATCTGTCGAAAACCCCCGATTTGGTTGGGCTCTACGAGCCGGGCTGATACGGTGCGGCGGCTTCGTTCATGATGGGATTCTCGCTTGGTGTTGCGTCGGCTCTTTGTTGGGCCGGGCTCGATGTGGTTCGCAAGGCGCTTGCCGATAAGGCTTCGCCGACTGCGCTTGCGGTATTCCTGACGCTCGGGGTCTCGCCGTTTGTCGGCGTTTGGGCGCTGTTCGATCAGACCTGGATCACGGACGCGCAGTATTGGCCGCCCGCCGTCGCCTCGATGACAATGAACGCGTTCGCGAACGTGCTCTTCATGCGCTCGGTGCAGCTTTCGCCGTTGAGCCGAACGGTTCCGTTCCTCTCGCTCACGCCGGTGTTCGGCGCGCTTGCGGCGATTCCGCTCCTGGGAGAGGTGCCCGGTGTCATGCATTGGTCGGGGATTTCGCTGGTGGTCCTCGGGGCCTTGGTCCTCAACAGCGACCTCGGCGATTCTTGGTGGAAGTCGCTCACCCACGAGAAGGGTGCGCCGTACATGATCGCAGTTGCGATCTTGTGGGCCTTTTCAACCGCCTTCGACAAGCTAGCCCTGCCGCACGCCTCACCGGCCACCCACGCGTTCTTGCTCGCGGCTGGGAGCGCCCTGATTCTGGTCACCTGGATCTTCGCGAAAGGGAGGCAGGGTGAGCTCCGTGATGTGGTCGCCGCGCCCAAGGGGCTGCTCGCCGGGATGATCGGTTTCGCCGTGGCAGCCCTGGCGCTGCAAATGATCGCCCTCCAGTGGCTCTGGGTGGCGGTGATCGAGACGCTGAAACGGGCCATCGGGGTGTTTGGCAGCGTGGTTTTCGGCCGGCTCTTCTTCGAGGAGCCGATCACCAGCCGGAAGGTGGCCGCCGTTCTGCTCATGATCGCCGGGACCACCATCCTGGCCCTGAGCTAGTACGATTGGAAAACCTCTTCTGAATCCGCTAATGCTAAAGGGTGGCCGAGGAAAAGCCGCTTCCACCGAAGCTCGACGTCGCCCGCTATCTCCTAGCCCAGGGCAGCCTCTTCGTGCACCTCGATCCCCGAATGGACACGGTCGTCGTCCCGCAGTGGTATCGCTCAGAACCTCAGCTGGTTCTGCAGATTGGCTTCGATATGTCCGTACCTATTAGGGATTTGCAGGTCGATGTGGACGGGATATACGGCACCCTGTCGTTCAACCGTTCGCCCTTCACCTGCCAGGTCCAATGGGACGCGGTGTTTGCACTGGCCGGTGACGATGGCCGCGGCATGGTCTGGCCCGAGTCGATGCCCCAGGAGATCTCTGAAGAAATCGAGCGAGAAGCGGGCAGAGAGCCCCCGCTCGTGGTGGAGGAGAGGCCGTCACTGAGGGTTTTGCCGGCAGTGAAAGAGACCGACGCCAGGCCCTCGAGCCCCCCAAAGCCCGGTGAACGGCCTTCATATCTCAAAGTCGTGAAGTAAGTCGGGACAAGGGGGACTGTCCCGCTTAAAAAGTAACGGCCCGAAAGGGGGGGCTTTCGGGCCGTTAGAGAGATGGCGGGTTGGCTGAAGTGGGGGGAAACAAGCCAAACCGCCGGTCTAACAACGCCACGGGGGACGTGGGGGGTACGTTATCTCCGCAGCGTTTATGTCAACGGGTATGTATGCTACTACCGTGCCAACTTCGCTCTCCATGGAATCATGAATGATCTCATAACGATACTTGGATCGAGATGATCGAAATTTGTTCAGATCTGAAAAGTTTTTGAAGTTCTGAGCGTTTAACCCCTAAATTGCACCCGATCGACCGAAGGGGTAGGTTCAGATGTGGGATGGATCACAAACGACACGCGTCGAGAATAACCCTTACAGATGAATTACAGATGTACCCAAGCGGCGCAGGCGTGAGGCAACTCACTTTTCACCTGTGCAATCGATTTTTCAGATCTGCACTCTCAGAAGCCCATAGTCGAGCAACATCTGATGGCTCTCGGAGATCAGAAGCTGAGCCGATCGGCCCTCGAGAGGCTCGACAAAGCGGAAATCCTTGGCCGAAGCGCCTGCCGTCCGCTGGGCAAGGGTCGCGATTTGATGTGACGTGCCTGATACCGACACCACCCCACCTGCACCCGTATTCCGTGCAGATTTGATTGCAGAGGTGAAATCCGCTGTACCTGTATCGCCAACCACACTATCGCCAAGCACGGATGTTAGACGGATCACAACTTGGTCGGGACGGGGCTCATAGGCCTGCCGGTGCTCCTGCGGAACGTGACTGTCGTCGTTGTGGGCGACGAGCTCGACCCGGTCGGCTGAGAACCGGAGGGTGGTCCGGCCCGTATTTCGCATTCGCCCGAGCGGCCAGGGGAACCGATCGCGGACCCCGAGCAGCCCAGAAAGGAGGGCGGCGATGATGCCGCCGTGGGTGAAGACGATGGCCCGGCCACCATCGGGCATCCGCTGGCGAAGGGCCGCCAAGGAGGCATCAGCCCGCTGAAACACTTCCGGCCAGCTCTCGCCACCGCCGATCGCGAAGGTCCGCCGGCCTTTCAACGCGGCGATCTGCTCCGGGAAGCGCTCGACGACCTGCTCCACGGTCAGGCCTTCCCAGTCGCCCACGTCGATCTCGCGCCAGGCACGGTCATGCTCGACTTCGACGCCGGCAGCCTTGGCCGTATCCGCAGCTCGACTCAGGTCCGAGCTCAGAACCAGGTCGTAACGCTCCGCCCGAAGCGACCCGCCGAGCGCTTCGACCTGCGTTCGCCCGATGTCACTCAGTGGAGAATCTCCGTGACCCTGCCAGACGCCGTTGGCGTTGGAAACCGACTGCCCGTGTCGAACCAGACAGACTTCGAGCGTGCTCATGCTGCCGGGGCGACGCCGAGCTCTTTGCGCGGCATGATCACGTCGTCGACGATGCCGTATTCCTTTGCCTCGAGGGCTGAGAGGAACTTGTCGCGCTCGGTGTCGTGGCGGATCTGCTCGATGTCCTGACCGGTGTGGCGCGCCAGGATTTCATTGAGCCGCCTCTTGGTGTTGAGGATCTCTTTGGCGTGGATTTCGATGTCCGACGCCTGCCCCTGATACCCGCCGAGCGGCTGGTGAATCATGACGCGGCTATGCGGCAGTGCGCGGCGCAGGCCCTTGGTGCCGGCCGCCAGCAGGAACGCCCCCATCGATGCAGCCTGTCCGAGGCAAACCGTCGACACGGGGCAGCGCACGTAACTCATCGTGTCGTAGATCGCGAGGCCAGATGAAACCATGCCGCCAGGGCTATTGACGTAGAGCGTAATCTCTTTGTCCGCGTCTTCGCTCTCTAGATACAGGAGCTGGGCGATGACCGCGTTGGCGACGAAGTCGTTGATCGGTGTGCCAAGGAAGATGATGCGGTCCTTGAGGAGCCGGCTGTAGATGTCCCAGGCTCGCTCGCCGCGGTGGGTTTCTTCGATGATGGTGATGGCGCGCGTCGCAATATCGTCGCTCATGGCTTGAACCTAGTCTCTCCGGGGCCGCCTGCAATCCGGATTTTGACACGCCGGCTTCGGCGCTATGTTGAGCCGATGCTGCCGCCCGCAGTCGACATGATTCGCCAGTTGGTCGCCACGCCTTCCGTGAGCTCGCCGGACCTGCGTTTCGACCAGTCGAACCGTGGCGTCATCGAGCTGCTGGCGGACTGGGCGGCCGGGCTTGGTTTCGCCGTGCGGATCGAGTCGCTCCCGGGTGGTTTGGGCAAGGCGAACCTGATCGCCCGGCTCGGGGAGGGCGAGGACGGGCTCGTGCTTTCAGGGCACACCGACACGGTGCCCTTCAATGCGGAGCGCTGGACTGACGACCCCTTCGTGCTCAGCGAGCGGGAGGGCAAGCTCTACGGGCTTGGCACCGCCGATATGAAAGGCTTCTTCGCCGCGGCGCTTCATGCGATCGCCCGTTTCGAGCCCGCAGCGGTTCGGCGGCCGATCACGCTTCTCGGCACCGCCGACGAAGAGAGTACGATGAGTGGTGCGCGCGCTCTGGCGGAAAAGGGCGAGCGCCTCGGACGGTACGCGATCATCGGTGAGCCGACCGGCCTCCAACCGATTCGAAAGCACAAAGGTGTGTTCTTCGTGCAGGTCACCGTCGGCGGCCAAGCAGGGCATGCGAGCAACCCCGCGCTCGGCATCAACGCCATCGAAGGGCTGCAACGGGTGCTCGCTGCTTTGCAGTCCTGGCGGGATACGATAGGCGAGCGCTATCGCGACGAGGACTTCGAGATTCCAACTCCGACACTCAACTTCGGACGCATCAGTGGCGGCGACAGTCCCAACCGGATTTGCGCCGAGTGCACGCTGGACCTCGACGTTCGATTGCTGCCCGGGATGGAGCGGCAGGCTGTGGTGACCGAGCTTCGCGACGTGGTTGCGGGCGCGCTAGACGGCGGGCCATGGACCTTCGATGTGCAAAAGGTCGGCGGCTACGCGGACGCTTTCGCAGGGCCCTCGGATGCCGAATTCACCGACACCGTCGAGACCTTGTGCGGGTGTTCAGCCAAAAGCGCGCTCTTCGGAACTGAAGCGCCGTATCTCGCGGAATTGGGCCTGCAGACGCTCGTCTTTGGCGCGGGCGATATTGCCGTGGCGCACCAGCCGGACGAATATGTCACCATTGCAGCTATCGAGCGTGCCACCGATGTGTATGCAAACCTGATCCAACGCTTCTGCCTCGAGTCCGCATGAGCCCCAAAGTCGACCCATTCGTCCAACACTTCCGAGCGAGCGCACCGTACATCAATGCGCATCGCGGGCGGACGTTCGTGATCATGTTCGGCGGCGAAGCCGTGGCCTCGAAGGACTTGCGGACGCTCCTTTACGACGTTGCGTTGCTGCACTCGCTTGGCGTGCGCCTGGTGTTGGTGGCCGGTGCGCGCCCTCAGATCGACGAGGCCTTGGCGCGTCGTGGGGAGCAACCCCGCTTCGAAGGTGACTTGCGTATCACCGATGACGTCGCGCTTCAATGCGTGAAGGAGGCCGTAGGTGCGACCCGAGTCGAGCTCGAGGCACTGCTTTCGATGGGGTTGCCCAACTCGCCAATGGCGGGCGCTCGCCTCCGGGTTGCGACCGGGAACTTCGTAATGGCGCAACCGGTCGGCGTGGTCGATGGCGTGGACTATCAGCATACCGGCAGGCCGAGGCGGGTGGACGCCGAGGCGATTCGGCAGCGGCTCGATGATGGCGCGATCGTCGTCGTGACCGCGATTGGCTATTCGGCAACCGGCGAGGCGTTCAACATGAGCGGTCACGATGTCGCGGCTGTGACCTCGATTGCACTCGGCGCCGACAAATTGATCGGCCTGCTCGAAGGGAATGGAGTGCTCGATGCGGAAGGCCTGCCGCCTTCTCAACTGACCCCGCATCAGGCCGAGCGCTTCCTTCACTCGGGTCGCGACCTCGGTCACGACGTAGAGCGCCATCTGGCGGCGGCCATCGAGGCCTCTCGGGGCGGAGTGCCGCGTGCGCATTTGGTCGCACGGCAACGTGACGGGGCGCTGCTTCGTGAGCTATTCACCCGCGACGGTGTCGGCACGATGGTGACCTCCGAGACCTTTGAAGGGGTGCGTCCGGCCGCTCAAGAGGACATCGGCGGCATTCTCGCGTTGATTGCGCCGCTCGAAGAGCAGGGCATCTTGGTGCGCCGGTCTCAAGAAATGCTCGAGAACGACATCGATCGCTTTACAGTGATCGAGCGTGACGGAATGGTGGTCGCCGGCGCCGCGCTCTACGCGTATCCGGACGACTCGATTGCCGAGCTGGCATGCCTCGTGGTGCACCCGGAGTACCGCACTTCGGGCCGCGGTGATCAGCTGCTGCAGTACCTCGAACGGCAATGCATTGCCCAGGGCCTGCGCCAGCTTTTCGTGCTCACGACGCAGACGTCGCACTGGTTTCGTGAGCGCGGCTTCGACAGCTGTGATCTGAACGAGCTCCCCGAAGCGCGGCGCTCGCACTACGACCAGGGGCGCGGCTCGAAGGTTCTGCTCAAGCCGCTCGACTGACGCATCTCCGCTAAAGCACAGGGCTTTCCAATGATGCTTGGATGCGATTGCGAATCGTGCTACTCGTCCCCGAATTCGCCTAAACGGGACTTGATTCGTCCTTGATACGCGCAAAATGAAGCAGGCTGAGCTCAATCCACGCCACGAAGCAAGTGCCCCTCCCGCAGACGAGGAGATGGATGAAATCGTCGGCCAAGAGGAGAAAGTGCTCGCTCGCGTGCATCGGACCGCGGAGGCAAGGCGTCCGACGCACCGCGGCCAGCTCATCGACTACGACGCCGAGCTGATCGCGCTTCGCGACCAGATCCGCGAGGCTCGACTCGAGGACATACCTCCGCTGGTTGAGGAGATGGAGCGGCTTCAGCAGGTAGCGCAGCGCCGGGCCAAGGTGACCGAAGGCGTGGTCGACCGGATGTCCCCATACTTCGGGCGAATGGTTCTCGAAGAAGAGGGCCGCAAGCGCGAGATCCTGATCGGCCGCAGCACGTTCCTCGACGCCAAGACCGGGGTACGCATCGTCGACTGGCGCGACGCGCCCGTGAGCCGGGTCTACTACCGCTACGAAGAAGGCGACGACTACGACGAGATTTTCGGCGACCGCGAAGTCGAGGGCGAGGTGCTGCTTCGGCGCAACCTCTCGATCACCGGCGGGAAGCTTCGGCGCATCGGCACCCCACAAGGCACGTTCCGGCGCACCCGCGACGACATGTGGGGCCGGGTGGCGGACCAGTCGACGAAACTCTCGGGCGGGCAGGGCGCGGCGATGCGGCCGGAATCGCACCACCGGCCTGGTGAGCTGGGGATTGGGGATGAGGACCTAAGAGAGGACAAGCATCTCTCTGAGATCACCGCGCTCATCGACCCGCGGCAGTTCGACCTGATCAGCCAGCCGACCTCGGGTCTCGTCGTCATTCAAGGTGGCGCCGGTAGCGGCAAGACGACCATCGGGCTCCATCGACTCGCGTACCTGGCGTTCCAGGATCCACAGCGCTTCCGTTCCGATCAGATGCTGGTCATCGTCTTCAACGATGCGCTGGTGCGATACATTTCGCGCGTTCTCCCAGCGCTTGGGGTCGAGGACGTGCCGGTGCAGACCTTCGAGCGGTGGGCCGAGCAGCAGCGGCGCCGCCACATCCCGAAGCTGACTACTCGCTACGTTGAAGATACGCCGACTTACGTGGTCCGGCTGAAGAAGCACCCCGCGATGTTGCGCGCGATCGATCAATACGTCGCGGAGCTTGCCGAGCGGGTCGAGGAGGAAATTCTCGAAGAAGCCAAGCGAGGCGAGGGCGGCGCGCTGTTGAGCCGGATCTGGCGCGGCACAGCGGCCGAACCGCTCGGCGTGCGGCTCGAGGTGCTTTCGCAGTGGCTTCAGGAGCGCGACGGGGACGCACGCCATGTCGCGTTGGGTACCCGGCATGCGGTCGGGCGAATTTGCCATCGCTGGTCGGCGCGGACGCGTGACGTCGTCACCGCCTGGGCAGACCTCGTGACCGACCGGAACCGTCTCCGCGATGCGTTCACGCGCTGGGCGCCCGGCGCTCTGAGCGACAAGGAGATCGAATGGGCGCACTCCTGGTGCAGCCGTCATTCGACCGCGGTCCTGATGGCTTACGAAGAGGCACTCGAAGAAGACGACGATTCCTTCGCACGCAGTGTTGGCGTGGACGGCGTCGACAACGATGAGCCGGCGGAGCTCGATCGAGAAGACGACGCGCTCCTGCTTCGTATCTTCCAAACCCTTCGCGGCCCGCTTTCGGAGCGTCGCGGGGCGCTCGAGTACGAGCACATCTTCGTCGACGAGGCGCAGGACATGAGCCCGGTCGAGCTGGCGGTGGTGCTCGACACGGCAACCGACCAGCAGAGTGTCACGCTGGCCGGCGACATCGCGCAGAAGCTTCACCTGGACAATGGCTTCAGCGATTGGCGGCACGTGCTCGCCGAGCTCAAGCTCGACCACATCGATATCGAGCCGCTCAAACTCAGCTACCGCTCGACTCACGAGATCCTCGAGTTCGCGACCGATGTGCTCGGTCCGCTACGCAACGAAGTCTCCGGGGAGGCCATTCGCTATGGTGCGCCGGTCGAGCTCTTCCAGTTTGGCGGCAGCGGAGAGGCTGTCGGGTTCCTTTCGGAGGCGCTGCGAAGCCTCGTCAGCTCGGAGCCGCTTTCATCGGTGGCGGTCATCGCCCGCTATCCCGAGCAGGCCGATCTCTACTACAAGGGCCTCCGCCACGGTGAGGTGCCGAACCTTCGTCGCATCGCCGAGCAGGATTTCCCATTCCGGCCCGGGGTCGATGTGACCGACGTTCGGCAGGTCAAGGGCCTCGAGTTCGACTACGTGATCATCGTCGAGTGCAACAAGGCGGCCTTCCCGACCGATAGCGAGACCCGGCACCTGCTCCACATCGCGGCCACCCGCGCGGCCCACCAACTGTGGGTGTTTTCGACCGGTAGGCCCTCGCTCCTGCTGCCCGAGGCCCTTGTACGCGCCTCGGACTAGGCCCATTCGCCGGGAGCTCCCACAGGGAGTTGCAGTCTTCCCTGGCGTGTGTAAGATCACGGGGTAGCGGCGGTTGCGGCCTACACCCGGTTCGATCGTAGAACGGTAGAACGAGCAACGACGCGGCGAGGGGAAAAGACGCAACCCGCGTAGTTCCGTGTAGGTCCCGTTAGCGTCCAACCCAAACCAATCCTGTTCTGGCTGATCACAGCCCTCATTCGATGGCCGATACTGCTCTTCAAGAAACGGTAGACGAAGAAGTCGCCCCGGAAGCATCTGCTCCCGACGCGCCTGCTCCCGAGGAAGCGCCGACCTGGCGTGAACCGACGACGTCCGTGGGCAAGAAGCTCGCCTCGATGAGCGACCGGGCGATTCAACGCGTCACCGGGGGCAATGCGTTCCTGCGCGGTCGTTTGTATGCACGGCGGAAGGCCGTCGAGAATCTCCATGAGGAAGAGCACTCCGTCAGCGGCGAGATCTCGGTGCGCACCGCCGACGAGCCATACCGCACCAAGGCGACGTACAGCGAAGAGGGCGACTCCTGGGAGTCGAGCTGCACCTGTCCCGGTTGGCGCGGTCCGACCGGGCACTGCAAGCACGTGGCCGCGGTGATGGTGGCCCTGCGTGACGAGGTGCGGCCGCCGCGAGTCAAAGGCCCGCAACAGCAGCAGAGCAAGAAGAAAAAGAAGACCGAGCCGGTGCATGTGCCCGGGACGGTTTCTGTGGGTGGCAAGAGGCGGCGGTCTCGGCGTCGACGTCGTGGCCCGGGTGGCGCCGATGCGGGCGCGCTCGAGATCCTCTCGCCGCGTGAGCTTCAGGCCAAGCGAGGTGAAGCGCGGGGGCCGATGGACGCTTGGCTGCCTGCCGAGGCCTTGGATAAGCCCCTCGACTTCGAATACCGGATGACGGTTCGCCCTGCTTCGATCACGGTGACGCCGGTTTTGGCGGGCTCGCGGAGCGCGGTGCCCATCAATGATGCGCTCGGCGCGTTCAACATGGTGTCGATCGACGAGCGTCCGCTGTTTCGGGCTCTGGCTCGGAACGCCAACCGTGGACAGACCACCACAGCCGAGCTTCGCGGCGAAGATGCAGCCGAGGTGTTGGAGATGCTCAGCGACCGGCGCGTGCTGCTCGAGCCGGCGTCGATGGAGCTGCGATTTTCAAACGAGGCGCTGAAGCCCCGCATCGAGCTCGACCCGGCCAATGGCGACAGCCTGCGGGTACGCGTCGTCTTCTACCTCGAGAGCAACAAGCGACGTTTTGCCTTGTCGAGTGGCGCCTGGTTCGAGGGGACGCCCGGTTGGCAGATCGACACCACCGAAGGCGTGGCGCGGCCCGTGAGCGAGCTGGTGACCCCGGCTTGGCTGCAACGGCTCTACCGCTCGCCGGCGATGGTGCAGTCGCACGACGAGCTGCCGGCCTTGCTCGGCGAATACATTCCTCGGGTTTCCGCGTTGCTTGGGGCGGAGCTTCCCGATTTGAGCTCGGTGGCCGATCTGGTCGATCAGAAGCCGCGGTTCGAGCTCAAGGCCAATGGCGACATCATCGATGCGCGCGTTCGGCTCTACGTGCGCTACGAGGATCAGGAGTTCGACGTTCCGCCCGATGACTTCCCTTCGCCGTTGGCGTTCCTGCCACCGAAGCAAGGGCAGGGGCGGCCGCGCGTAGTGCGTCGCGACGTGGGCGCGGAGATGGCCGGCATTCAGGCGCTGCTCAATCAGAACTTCGAGATTTCCGAATCGGGTGAAGAGCTAGTGGCTTCCGGCGACGACGCCATCGCGTTTTGGACGAACGGGATCGGCGAGCTTCCCGAGGACTGGGATCGTTTCATTCCGGACGACTTGGTGGATGTGACCATTCGCGACGAGTCGGTGACGCCGCAGATGCGTGTCTCGAGCGGGGTCGATTGGCTCAACCTCGACATGAAGTTCGAGTCGAGCGGCGCGGTCGTGCGCGAAGAGGAGCTTCGGGCTTGCCTCGAGCACGGGCGTAGGCTGGTTCAGCTGGAAGACGGCACCTATGCGCCGGTTGATCCCGAGAAGGTGGGCGAGGTGCTCACGCGAATGGCGGAGATCTACGCGACTGCCGGCATGACAGACAAGCTTCCGCTTTCTCAGGCTGGCCGCGTGCAGGACCTCTTGAAGATGGTCTCAAACGCGAAGGTGTCGGCTTCGGCCACGACGCTGTTCAAGAAGATCGAAGACATCGACGAGATTCCGAGCGTCGCCAAGCCGCGCACGCTCAAGGCAGACCTTCGCCCGTATCAGAAAGAGGGCTTCTCCTGGCTGGTCTTTCTCCATGAGCTCAATAGCGGAGGAATCCTTGCCGACGACATGGGTCTCGGTAAGACGATCCAAGCGATCGCGCTGCTCCTCTGGGCGAAGGGCAAGTACAAGCGCAAGCTCAACTTGGTGATCGCACCGACTTCTGTGGTTCCCAACTGGGAGCGCGAGATCAACAAATTCGCCCCGGGTCTCAAGACGGTGGTCTGGCAGGGGCCGAACCGCAGTCAGCGGGCGCCCGAGCTCGAAAAAGCCGATGTGATGGTCACCAGCTACGCCTTGCTACGCCGTGACGAGGAGCTGCTGCAGGCGCTCGATCTTCGGTACGTGATTCTCGACGAGGCGCAGCACATCAAGAATCCGATGAGCCAGACTGCGCGCTCGGCCAAGAAGCTCCCAAGCGAGCGACGCCTGGCGCTGACGGGCACGCCGATTGAAAACCGCCTTAGCGAGCTCTGGAGCATCTTCGACTTCGTGTCGCCGGGCTTGCTCGGGCAGCTAAAGCAGTTTGAAGAACGCGTCGCGCGGCCGATCGACCGGGGCGACATGGAAACCGCCCAGCGCCTGCGGGCGACAATCAAGCCTTTCGTCATGCGGCGCCTGAAACGCGATGTGGCCGCGGATCTGCCCGACAAGATCGAGCAAGAGATGATCGTGCCGCTCGCCGAAGAGCAGGTCAAGCTTTACAAGCAGGTCCTGGGTCAAGTGCGAAAGAGCGTTCTCAGCGAGGTCGAGAAGAAGGGCGTGAGCAAAGCGCAGATTCAGATTCTCGCCGCGCTCACCCGCTTGCGGCAGGTGGCCTGCGATCCGCGGCTCATGAAACTTCCGGACACCGACTTCGACGCCGACGACAGCGGCAAGCTCGGCGCGCTTCGCGAGATCGTCGACGAAGCCGTGGACGGCGGCCACCGTGTGTTGGTCTTCAGCCAATTCGTCGAGATGCTCAACCACATTCGCGCCGCCCTCGATACGGACGGCGTGGAATACGAGTATCTCGACGGTTCGACGAAGGATCGCCTCGACAAGGTCGACCGCTTCAACGAGGACACCAGCGTCCCGGTCTTCCTGATCTCCCTCAAAGCAGGCGGAACCGGCCTCAACCTCACCGGCGCCGATACGGTCGTCCACTTCGACCCCTGGTGGAACCCCGCGGTAGAAGACCAAGCCACCGACCGAGCCCACCGCATCGGACAGACCAAGAACGTCAACGTCTACAAGCTCATCGCCGCCGGCACTGTAGAGGAAAAGATCCTAGAGCTCTCGGCCAAGAAGCGAGACCTAGTCAGCAACGTCCTCTCCACGGAAGGTAGCCCCCTCAAAGGCCTGACCAAGGCAGACGTCGAAAACCTGTTCAGCGAATAAAAGGGGACAGTCCCCTTTTCCGAAGGGTTAATCGTTGGGTTGGGTCGTCGGGGATCAGAGAGGGGACAGTCCCCCTTGTCCCTACGTACTTCACTGGCTTTGAGCAGGGGGGAGGTGGCGGACGCTACGCGTCCGTTTTGGTGGGGGCGGCGAAGGTGACGCTGATTCGTCCGCGGCCCTGGGTCTTTGCGTCGTGGACGGCTTCGTCCGCGTCGTGGAGAAGCAACCGCCACTCTCCGCTTTGCCTCGGCGATAGCGTGATCCCGATGTTTGCGCTGAGCCGAAAACGGGTGCCAGAGACTGTGACGGGGCTTTGCAACCTTTCGATGAGCTCTTCGGCGAGTTGGCTTGCGCTTTGCTGGTCATTCATGCCCCGCACGAAAACCGCGAACTGCTGGTCTCCGCTGCGCGTCACGAGGTCGCCCGCTTTTAGCTTTTCACGGAGGCGCGAACCGACTTCATAGAGAAGGAGATCAGTCACGTTGGATCCGAAGCGCGCGCCCACACCTTCAAGGCCTTCGAGGTCGACGAGCATGAGGGCAAAGGGCTTGCCCGCGCGACAACGCTTGAGGAGGATTCGCTCGAACCGGCGCCGGGGGTCTTTCCTTAGGAGATCGTCTGCGTCGAACATGGCGAGGTTCTCTGCATGTTAAGGCGGGGCGGCTGTAGGCGCCAGCGCCAGTGTCAGCGCCAGCGTGAGTGTCAGTGCCAGCGTGAGAGTCAGCGCCAGTGTCAGCGCCAGTGTCGGCGCCAGCGTTAGGGTCAGGGCCGCTGTCGGAATCCGGCGTCCTTACGGAACTCGAGGCACTGCTGGCTTCCCTTCTCGAAATCTCGGCATGTCGTCCCGCGAATCTCGTAGATTCGACAAGCATTCGGGCTCTCATCTGTTCCCAGGTGCACGCATGACCCATCTCTTCGCGTTGCAAACGCCGCCATTCCAAAATGCCCCGGCTGGACGGCTTCCGCGATGTCGTCCCGGCCCATCTCACGCCAACGCAGCAAGTCCTCGGGCGGGATCAAGATTCGGCCATCGGTTCCCGTTCGGCAACAGGCGCCGCAGGCCAGGCAGTCGAGCTCTTCAGCCATCGGTTGACGATTATGGCTCGCCGATTCTCTGGCGCATGCGGTGGACTTCGCCCGGGAAGCGTGATCTAGTATGCCGAATGCGAATTTGGATCCTTTGCGTGATTTTGCTGCTGGGTTGCACGCCGAACGGACGGGAGGAAGAGGTCGCGTTGCCGAAGGTTGCGCCCGACACCATCGTGGTGTCCTGGAGCCTGATCAGCCGTAGCTCCGATCGGCGCAGCATGCACGTGGCGCTTCAGGGCAATCGTGAGCTGATCACGACGACCCGGTCCGCCGACGGCACGATGATGACCGTGAGTCGCACTGCATCGAAAGAAAACTACGCGAGGCTCGTCGAGAGCTTGCGCTCGCTAGACTGCTGCTCGCTGTCGTCGACTTCCGAGGAGCGTTCCTACCCGAGCGAAGCCAAGCCGCAGCTCGAAATCAACTTCGGCGATTCACGCTGCGAGGTCGAACTCTGGGATCGAGAGTGGCGCGAAGGCCGGGCCAAGGAGTGCGGGTTCGCGTTTGCGCAGTTCCACCGCAACGGCTTTGTACCCGACGCGCCGGTCGACGAGCCGTCACCGTAGCCGTATGCTCGCGCTCCATGTCCTCGAAGTATTTCTGTGCACACTGCGACAAAGAGTTCATTCCCGAAGATGCCGGAGCGAAGCCGCGATGCCCTCAATGCATGCGAAGAGGTGGCGTCGAACCCGTGCAAGAGGCTGCGCCCGAGGGCAAATCGCGGCGTCCTTGGATCCTCATCGCCGCGGCTCTGGTCGTTGCCGCTGGCATCGGGTACGGCCTGTACCGCTCAACGACGCTAGCGCTCGAAGAGACACCTCCGCTGCGTCCGCTCGGCGCGGGTGAGCTCTCGGCGTACCTCGAGCGCGACGAAATCCAGGTAGGCGCCTACGAGTCGTTCATGACCTTGGCCGGGGACACCGAAGACTGGCCCGAGACCGCGGCCGAGATTGCAGCAAAGCTAAACGAAGAGTCGTCGCGTTGGTCGCTCGAACGCCCACTGCCTCGCGAAGTGCTCGGCGCCGACCAGACCTTGGCGACCCTCGATGCGCAAGAGGAGCGGGCGCAGCTCTATCCGCTCGAGATCGCGAACGCGATGACCGCATTGCTGCGGGAGCGCGGCGTCAAAGCGATGGTTGCGGAGACCTGGGACCTCGAGGGCGCGCGGGCGCCTGCCGATCCGTCTGGCCTGTTGGGTTACTTTGTGACGGCCGTGTACGAGTCGAGTGCTTCGGCGGAACCGTCCGCGTACTTCGATCCTTGGGGGGGTCGCGGCGAACTGGTGCTTTCTTCGGTTCGTGTGCTTCGCGACACCGAGGTCTTGGCCGCTGCTCTCGGCACTGAGGCGACGCGCATCTTCGCCCGCTCAGGCGACGGTGCGAAGGCGCTGCCAATGATCGGCACCGCGCTCCTGCTCGATCCCCTGTCTCCCTCGCTTCGAGGGGTGAACGCGACGATTCTGCTCGAGTCCGGAGGCATTGCCGAGGCGGTCGGCGAGCTCGAAGCCGCGCTTCAGCTCCGATCGGACGGGCCTCGCAAGCTCAACCTGGCGCAGCTTCATCTGGCCCAATCGGGGATGCTCGAAATGAATGGGCAGCAAGGCGCAGCCGAAGCGGAGCTCAGCAAGGGCAGTGGCATCGTCGGCGAAGTCATCGAGAGCTGGCCTCGCTATGCTCGCGCCCGTGTGATCTTGGCATCGATTCATCTGGGCATGGACGAGCCGGAGCGCGCTCGGCTGGAGCTCGAGGCTGCGGAGGCCCTGAGCCCCGATGCGCCGATGCTCTGGTCGATCTGGGCACAATACGATTTGTCCGCAAACGATCCGGTCGCAGCGGCCTCCAAGATGAAGCGCGCTGTCGGTCTCGATCCCGAAAACTGGCAGCTTCGGCTTCAGGCTGCGCGCGTCCTGCAAGGGGCGGACGATGATGAAGGGGCGAAAGAGAACCTGGCTGTCGCGATGCAGATGGTGTCGCCCGACAAGCGCGCTGCGGTGCAGCGCTTCGTCGAGCAAATGATGGGGGCAGAGGCTTTGGGTGAAGTGCCGCCGCCACCTGCGGAAGAGGGTTCAGACGACCCGGTCCTGATGCTCGGGGACCCGTCGAACTTGCGTCTGCGAGACCCAGGCGATGGCTTGAAGCTCGAGCTGGGCGACGAATAGTCGCTCAAGTTCGCGAAGCGTCTTGCGCCCGGTCGATGCTGCTCACCGACAAGACCCGCTTCCAGAGCGCATCGCGCCCGTCGCCGGTCACCGAGCTGTAGGCGATCAGCGGGCGGCCGAGCTCGCGCCGAAGAGCTGCGATGGCCGGCTTGCGCTTGCTCGGAGGCAGCTTGTCAATCTTGGTGGCGACTAGAATTGGCGTGACGCCGACGCTGTCGAGGAATTCGAGGAGCTGAAGGTCGTCGGCTTGTGCGCCGCGGCGAATGTCGATGATCACGACTGCGCCTCGAAGGCCTGGTCGCTCGCTGAGGAAGCCTTCGATGAGCGGGCCCCAGGATCGGCGCTCGGCCTTGCTGCGCTGCGCGTAGCCATATCCGGGCAAGTCCACCAAATCGAGGTGCGCCTCATCATCGTTGGTCCGCAAACGCACGCGAAAGATGTTGATCGCGCGGGTGCAACCCGGCGCGCTGCTGGTGCGCACGAGCTTCTTGCGGCGGACAAGGTTGTTGATCAGGCTCGATTTGCCGACGTTCGAGCGGCCCGCAAACGCCACTTCGGCGAAGGTTGGCGCGGGCAACTGTCCGAGCACGGCAGCCCCAGCGACGAATTCAGCGTCGAGCACGTCCATGGCAAGGGTTGTAGCGCCCCTCGGAGGTCACGCACGCACGCGCCGGCGCATTGCGGCCTTGAGGTCTCGCAGCTCGGGTGCGCCCAGGGCCGCAGCCACGCCGAGATAGCTCAGAAGCCCGGCCAGCACGGTCGCGGCGAATATCGCCAGGTTGCGCGGGTCGTTGCCGCCCATCTCCCATTGACCGAGCCCCGCGCCTACCCAAACGACCCCGGCCATGACTGCGCTAGCGACCAGGATCCGAAGAACGCTAGCGCTGACCTCGCGCATACCGAGGTTGCCCGACCGCCGGCGAAGGAGCCAGAGCAGTGCGACGAGCTGGGTGACGGCCGCCGCGGTCGTCGCTGCGGCCAAGCCGGCGTGCTGCATTGGTCCCATCAAAAGGAGGCTGAGACTGATGAAGGCGACCAGGTTCAGGGCACTTGCAATGACCGGGGTGCGCGTGTCGTTGTGCGCGTGGAACATCGGAACGATGGTGCGCACCGAAGCGACGGCCCAGATGCCTGCTGCCTGCCAGACCAGCGAGCGCGTGGTTTCGTGGATGGCTGCGGTATCGTAGCGGCCACGGCCGAAGAACACCGTCGCCGCTGGCTCCGCCAGCACGGCCAAGGCAACCGCCGCCGGGACCGCAACGAAAAGGGAAAGCCGGAGGGCATGCCGAAAGAGGCGCTTGGCTTCGTCTTGATCGCCATGGGCCACGGCCTGGCTCAAGGAGGGCAGGGCAGCCGACGCGATGGCGAGCGCAAACATGCCCTGGGGGATCTCCGCCAAGCGCTGACCGTAGTAGAGGTAGCTCACGCTTCCGGTCGGCAGGAACGATGCAAACAGCCGGGAGAGCAGCACGTTGAGCTGGTAGACACCGAGACCCGCGAGCAAGGGGACCATGAGACGCGCGCACTTGCGTACATAGATGTCGTTGAAGCCGATTTTCGGGCGAACGATCAGCCCCTCTTTGCCGAGCGACGGGAGCTGAGCGAGGAGCTGGAGCGCGCCGCCGAGGAGAGCGCCGAACGCCAACGCAAAGATCGCTGGCCAGCCGAGCTCACGCAGCATCGGTGCCAGAAGCAACGCGGCAGCAATGAGCGAGATGTTGAGGAGCGCCGGCGCAAACGCCGGCGCCGCGAATCGCTTGCTCGCGTTTAAGGCGCCCATCATCAGCGCCGAGAGCCCCATCAGGAAGATGTATGGAAACAGCATCCGCGTGAGCGCAACCGTGGTTGCGAACAGGGCTTCGTCTCGCTGAAAGCCCCAGGCGTAGCCTTTGACGACCCACGGGGCGGCGACGACGCCGACCACCGTGACCACGAGTAGCACGACCGCCATCGCGCCGATCAGGTTTCGGTAGAACTCCTTGGCGCGCGCCATGCTCTCGCGTTCGCGTACTTCGGTGAACACCGGGACGAACGCTGCCGAGACCGCGCCTTCGCCGAGCAGGACGCGAAGGGCGTTGGGGATCGTAAAGGCGAGCCAGAACGCGTCGGTGGCAGCCAAGGCGAAGACCGCGGCAACCACCGCGTCCCGAATTGCCCCCAAGATCCGCGACGAAAGCGTGCCCGCGGCCACGACACCGGCGCGGCGAACGATCTCGCCACCGGAGGTTTTAGCTGGCTTCGCGGACATCGGCGGAAGGATGCGCACGAGGGCTCGATCCCGGCAAGAAAGCCGGACCGATCAGCTCGCGCTCAGCAACCCCTGGAGCTGTGCGATCTCTACGGTGTACGAGGCGCCGCAATAGTCGCAGCCGATGCTCACCGGCTCGCCCTCGTCGACGAGCTTCTGAATGTCCGAGCGATCGAGGATGCTCAGCGTCGTCATCACGCGGATTTCGCTGCAGTGACAGCCGAAGCGAGTGTTGCTGCTGTGCAACCAGGTGAACGGCATGCCTTCGAAGATTTGCTCGATCAACTGAGACGGCGAGCCGTCTGAGGTCTGCAAGCGTCCGCGGATGTCGACGAAATCCTCGAGGCGTCTGGTCATCGTTTCCAAGGCTGCTTCGGCCTCTGCGGCCTCGGGGAGGAGCTGCACGACGTAGCCGCCCGCCGTCGGGTTTTCGCGCCCGACCACCGAACCCACGGAGATCATCGATACGATTTGCTCTGATAACTGCATGTAACGCATGAAGGCCTCCGAGAGATTCCCGCTTTCGGGGACCTCGACGACACCACGGTGCAGATCCGAGTTTGGGAGCGTTCGCATCATCTGCAGGGTCGCCCGAGTTTGCCGGACGTCGGCGGGGGCCTCCCCGGAGCCTTGCTGCAGGAGTCCGCGCGTCCAGCCATCGGGGTGCGAGTCTGCGACGAGCTGTCCGGCTTCGTCCTCGAAGCGTAGGATGCACTGCACGCGCAACGAGGGCGCCATCGTCTCGCGATAGAGCACGGCGCTGGTCAGCAGGTCGGCCATGTCGTGAGCGATGGGGCCGGAGAGTGTCTGGGCTGCGATCACCGCCTGAGCCGTATCGGTCGTTCGGGCGGCGACGATACGAAAAGCGCCATCATTGGTCATCGCTCGCATCACCGAGTCAGTTTCGGGCATGTTTCCTCTTGAAGCGCATTGGCGATTGCTTGGCAAGCGCTACTCTTGGGCCGGGAGCAGAAAATGACAACGCACCAGACCGTTCTCATTCCGGGCGACGGAATCGGCCCTGAAGTCGCGGCGGCGACGACCCGTGTCCTTGCAGCGGCCCGGGCACCGCTCGAATGGGTCGAGCATCATGCCGGGGTCGCCGCACTCGAGACCCTGGGCGAGGTGCTGCCCGAGCAAACGCTCGACGCAGTTCGGGAGCGCGGGATTGCGCTCAAGGGGCCTTGCACGACGCCGGTGGGCAAGGGCTTCACCTCCGTCAACGTGCAACTCCGCAAGCGACTCGACCTCTACGCTGCGGTGCGCCCGGTTCGCAACCTTCCGGGCATCGAGACGCGGTATCAAGATGTCGACCTGGTGGTGATTCGGGAGAACACCGAAGGGCTCTACAGCGGCATCGAGAACGAGGTGACCAAGGGCGTCGTGACTAGCCTCAAGGTCGCCACCGAATTCGCGTCCCGGCGAATCGCTCGGTGGGCTTTTCAGTACGCGCGCGATCGTGGCCGTAAGAAGGTCACCGTCATGCACAAGGCCAACATCATGAAGATGACCGACGGGATGTACATTCGCTGCGCTCGCGAGGTTCGCGAAGAGGAGGGCTTCACCGACATCGAATACCAGGAGGTCATCATCGATGCCGGCTGCATGAAACTCGTGCAGGACCCGACGCAGTTCGACGTCCTGCTGTTGGAGAACCTCTATGGCGATGTCTTGAGCGACCTGTGTGCTGGCTTCGTCGGGGGCCTCGGCGTCATTCCCGGCGCAAACATCGGCGAGGACTACGCCGTGTTCGAAGCGGTGCACGGCTCTGCGCCCGACATCGCCGGCAAGGGTATTGCAAATCCGCTGGCCTTGCTGATGTCTGCCGTGATGATGCTCAACCACATTGCCGATACGCGAGGCGACGAGACTTGCCGAGCATCCGCCGTTCGGATTCGTGAAGCGTACAACCAGGCCTTGTCCGACGGTCAAAAAACGCGCGATCTCGGTGGGTCGCTCGGCACCGACGCGTTCGCCTCCGCGGTGATCGAGCGAATGGCCGGTTAGTCGTCCAATTCCTCGACGCCACCACTGCCCCCGGCGACGCGCAGGAGCGGCGGCAGGACGATGATGGTGGCGATCAGGCAGCCGCCAATGGTGACGGCGATAAGCTCGCCGAAGTTCCGAACGGGAACGAACGAGCTGAGAAGGAGAACCGAGAACCCAGCCATCAAGGTCACACAAGAGATCACGATGGCCCGGCCGGTACCCCGCGCCGCACGCACCAACGCGGCTTCACGGCCGATGCCACGGTGCATCTCCTCGCGAAAGCGAGCGAGCACGTGGATGGTGCCGTTGACCGCGAGGCCCAGGCTGATCGAGAAGATGATGACCGTCGAAACGTTCAATGGGATTTCACGCCAGACCATGTAGGCCATCGTCGCAATCAGGGGGATCAAGTTCGGCGGGATGCTCAACAAGCCGAGCCGAATACTGCGGAAGAAGAACGCTAGCAGCAGAAAAATCACAACGACCGCGACAAACAAGCTTCCAAGCAGGTCGTTCACGACCGCAGCTTGCCCGCGGGAGCCCGTGTAGGCCTCTCCCGTATACGAAACCGAAACTGTATCGTCGCCTTGGAGGTTGTCCTCGATCACGTTCTCGAGGTCGTCGAGGAAGCGCATCGTGGCCTGCGCGCCGACGTCCCTCAGCTTGAACTGGACGCGCGCCTTCTTCCCGTCTTGGGTGAGCCACTCGCTCAGCGGGCTGGGTTTGCGCTGGCTCATCATGGTGACCAGGCCCTTCACCTGCTTGCCGCTCTTGAAGTTTTCCGACCGAACGCTCGGATCGTCAGCGAGCAGTGCGTACGATTCGCGCAGCATGTCGCCATAGCTCAGGCTACGGATGATCTCCGGGCGAAGGGCTGCCCAGTTCCGAATGCGCTGGATCGTCTGAATCATCTTCGGATCCGTGAAGTGGTCTTCTTCGGTGCTGACGATCACGACCTCGAGCGGGCGGACGCCTGCGAGCTTCTCTTCGATCAAGAGGGTGGTCGTGTAAACCGGGTCGGTTTCGTCGAATTGATCGAGTAGCGCGTGGTCGACGGTGATTTGGCTAGCCACGTAGGCAGCTCCCGCCGCGAACAATGCGGTCACGCCGAGCACGGCCCAGCGCCAACGAAGCAGCTTCGCAACGAGACTGCTGGTGACGTTGGTGAACAGGCTGGTTCGCTCTCTGCGAACCCCTTCGCGCTTGGGGGGTGTGACCCAGGTGAGGATCGCGGGGACGAACGTGATGATCACGACATACGAAACCATCACACCGATGGCTGAGGTGAGGCCGAAGTGGCGCAACATCACCGTTTTCGAGACGACGAGTGATGCAAGACCCACCGCGGTGGTCGCAGAGGTGAGCATGCAGGCGACTGCGATCGCGCGCACCGTGCGACGCCCTGCGGTGCGCCGGTCGGGGTCTTCGTCGGCGTACACCTCGTCGCGGTAGCGTTGGATCAGATGTGTCGCATCGCTTATGCCGATGATGATCAGCAGGGGCACGATCACGTTGTTGAGAATGTTCATCGGCTCGCCGAAGAGCCCCATCCCCCCGACGGTCACCACGGCGGTGATGGCGACCGCTCCGAGTGGAAGTAGAACGCCCGGCAGCCAGCGAAACGACAAGGTCAAAAGGATCAAACAAACCAAGACGGTCAGCGGAATGAGGCGCAGGTTGTCCGCGCGCATCTTGCTGACGATCACGCTGCGGAGGTAAGGCAGACCACCTACGTGCACCTTGATGTCTTGGAACTCGGGGCGCTCGAGCGAATCGCGGAGGTCGTCCATTGCCCGCTGCATCTCTTTGGGTCCGAGCTCGTGTAGCTGGAGGGCAACCCCCGCCACCGTGTGGTCCTCATCGATCAATCGGCCGACCAACAGAGGGTTGCTCTCGATCGCCTGAGCGAGCTCGGTGGTTTCCTCTTCTGTGACCTCGGTCCCTTCGACGATCGGGTCGGTTTGTAGCTCAGCGGAAAGCGCGGGGCCCACTTTGGCAATGCCCTCCGGGAAGCGTTCGGGATCGCTTTCGATGATGTCCAGGAGAGCGTTGAATACCGCGTCTTCGAGGTCTCCCTGCGCGTCGGCGTCCTCGTCGGTTTCGTCGAGTGAATCCAGGTCGTCGAGATCGTCCAGATCATCGAGGTCGCCTTCGTCGTCCGGGCCTCCAACCTCTTGCAAGGCGTCCAAGTCATCCAGATCATCCTGGGCGCCGCCGTCATCGTCGATCGCACCCTTGACCCGCCGCGGGATGTTGAGGGTGGTGATCCCCGCGACCTTTTCGACCCAGGGCTTCTCGGCAAAATACAGCGAGATGTCGTGGATCTGCTGAAGGGTCTCCCGCGACAGGACATCTTCGGCCTCAACCAGTATGAGAACCGCCTCGCGCCGCTTCCCGAACCACTCGACGAATCGCTGCTGGATCAGTGCGTACTCTTCGCCCTCGAAGGACGAAAGAAGGCTTTCGGGCGCGGGATCCGCGGTCAGCTTCGGAATCTGTGTCGCGAAGGCCAGGGTCACCAGAACCGAGACCCAGACGACGAGTTTCCGGTGCTCGGTGACGAGCTTGGCAAGCCAATTCAAGGTTTGCTGGCGTCGGGACACGGGCCTGTATGCCTGTTAGAAGCGGGACCCGCAAGGTTCTTGTCACCGGCTTGACAGCCCCGCCGGGCAGGGCTACCACCCGCGTCCCCACGGGGAGGATATCAGAGTGGCCAACCACGCCTCAGCAAAAAAGCGAGTCCGCCAGACGATCAAGCGAACAGCGCGCAACCGTCACATCCGCACCAGCGTGCGTACCTGTGTGAAGCGTGTCCGCGCTGCAATCGAGGCCGGTGATGCCGACGCGGCGAAGAAGGCGCTCATCGAGGCCGTGAGCCATATCGACGGGGCGGTTTCGAAGGGCATCTACCACCGCAAGACCGGCTCTCGTCACATCTCTCGGCTGACGTACCAAGTCAACGCACTTCAGAGCTGAGCTCCAACGCGGCGTCCGATCGGGTCCGAATGGTTCAACGATGGTCCGCGCAGAGCGCGAGCACGGCATCCTGCAAGATTGTGTCGGGCGGGCGCTTGCTGCTCTTGAGGGCGCGATCGGTTTCCGCGATGAGTGTGAAAGCTCGTCCGAGGCTGTCGGCGGTGAATCGCCGCGCTGACTCGGTGAGGTCGCCGGCCTTGAAGGGTGGAGCGCCTGCGCGCTTTGCCGCGTCTTGCGCGCGAAGTCCCTCGGATAGGGCTTCGCGCATCCGGGCGACGATTCGAAGCTGACGAGCCACCATGGCAAGAAGGCGTAGCGGCGGTTCGCGATCGTCGAGTAGTGACTGCGCGGCGGCGATGCCCTTGCGACGGTCCTTCAGCCCAATGGCGTCGACCAAGCTCCAGATCGACTCCACGCGAATTCGCGTGACGCAGGTCGCGACAGCTTCGGCATCGATTCTCTGACCTGCGCCGACGAACAACGAAAGCCGTTCCATCGCGTCGTCGATCGCAGCAAGGTCATCACCCACTGCATCGAGTAGCGCTTCGATCGCTGGCGGCGCGATGGCATGCTCCCGCGCCGTAGCCTCTGCGCGAATGAACTCCCGCAGCGCGCTTCCTCGAAGGGGCTTGGCCTCCACGAGGTAGCCGTTCTTCTTTGCTGCTTTGGAGAGCTTGGCGCGTCCGTCCAGCTTGGTCGCCGTGAGGAGCAAACAAGTGGAGTCGCTGGGATCATGCAGGTATTCCGCGAGATTGGTCTGCTCCGTGGGCGTCATCGCGTCCGCGTGGCGCAACAAGACGAGACGCGTGTCCGCCATCATGGGGAGCGTCTGCGCCGCGGCAATGACGCGCGATGCTTCGAGTCCCTTGCCGTCAAACACGTCGACGTTGAAGCCGGGGGCACCCATGGAATCGACCGCTTTGCGCACCGCACCGACCGCGCGCTCTATGAGAAGCCGTTCCGTCCCGACTAGGACGTACACGGGGTCGAGCGAGCCTTTCGAGGCCCTCTTGGTGACGTCATTGAGGCTTGGCACTGTTCAGCGGGCTTCGTCATCCGAGAAGGTGACTTCGCCGCCGTGTTGTACCCTGTCTCCGAGAATTTGAAAGCGGTAACGGCCGACCTCTTGCCGACGCACGGTCACGACCATCTCGAGCCGCCGATTGGGCGCGAATTGTGGGCGCTTGAGCCTGAGCTTGTGCACGATTGTGCGCTGATGACTGTCATTGACGAAGACCGTCATCGCCGGCGCGATGAACTTTCGCTCGGCAGTCTGGATGTCGTAGAAAAGAACCTCGAACTCAGAATCGCCCAAGGGTCCGTTGAAGGTGGCGACGAGGGTCGCCTGCCACTGACGATCCTCGACCGGTGCATCGGTGCTTTCACGCAGTCGCGTGGCCTTGTTCGACTGGGCGAAGCGAATCACGCCAGACTCCGACAAGGTGCGCGGCACGCCTTTTTGCGTGAGGAATATCTTCGCTCGGAGACCGGAGGCGGCCTCGGCTTCCTGCCAAGGGGTCACCGACGAAACGATGGCCGCCAAAGCGGTTGTAACGAGTGCGAGACGTGGATTCACAGCTTGCTCCTGGATTGCGGTCCAGCATCAAGCTAACAACCAGAACTTTACAGTGACAGGGTGATAATATGCTGAAATGTAGGTTTCTAACCTTCATCGCTGCAAAGCGTCGCCGAAAAGTTGTGCCCCAAGGCGGTGACAGCTAACTCCGACGCAGGAACGGAGCTCGATGACGACGGTCAGTGGGGGTGTGAAAGGACTTGTCGCCCGCGCGCAGCGCGAGGCGCAGAGGCGCGCGCAGAGCCCGTCGACGGCCTACCTTCTTCTGGTGATGCTGCAGACCGGGGGGCCGATGGGGGCGCTCCTTTCCGGGCTCGGCGTGAAGGAGAGCGACCTGTTGAGCGCCATCCGCGTGGTGGACTCCGAGTCGACCAGCGCGCTCGAGCGAGCGGTGGAGCGCGCGTACCGGCTCGCCAAGGCAACCGATGCGCCCCAGGTGCTGCCGGCCCACCTGCTACTGGCGATCGCGCGAGACACACGAAGTGCCGCGCATCGAAGCCTGGAGGTGATCGGAACTGGCTCCCGGCGCGTCCAAGAAGCAGTCCACGACGTGCTCCGGCCCGAAGGTACGGAGGCCACACCGAGCTCGACGTACATTCGGCCGACCGCGTCGTTGTCCGTAGAGCCTCCAGTGAAACCTGCCCGTCCTTTCGCGCGGAGGACGGCCGAGCCGACGCCTTTCATCGAGCTGCGCGTGGAGCCCGCGGAACCGGAAGAAGAGATCATGATCGAAGCGCCGATCGAAGCGCAAGTCGAAGCGCAAGTCGACACGCCGGTCGCACTCGTGGAGGACGAGCTCATCGTTCCTTCGTCGTCGCCGTTCAGCCTCGACGCAGGCAAGTATCCAATGCTTGCAAAGCTCGGGCGCAATCTGACCGAGATGGCGTCTCTCGGGCGCATCGACGAAGTCATCGGCCGCGACGACGAAATCGAGCGGCTCCTCGACGTCTTGGCACGTCGGCGGTCGAACAATCCGATTCTCGTCGGCCCGCCGGGCGTGGGCAAGACCGCCATCGTTGAAGGCCTCGCGCGGAGGCTTGCCCAGGGCGGCAAGGGGGTGCGGGGTCTCGAGGGCACGATCCTCGTCGAGCTTTCCGCCGGCGGCTTGGTCTCGGGCACCGGAGTTCGCGGTGCGCTTTCGGAGCGGATGCGGCGGCTCCAGTTCGAGGTGAAGCGGGCGAATGGCAAAATCATCCTGTTCATCGACGAGGTTCACACGCTCTTCATCGGAGGAGAGTCGCCCGACGACCTCGCTCACGAGCTCAAGGCGTCGCTCGCTCGCGGAGAGCTTCCGTGCATCGGTGCGACGACCGATGTCGAGTACCGCAAATACGTCGAGCGGGATGCCGCATTGGCGCGCCGCTTCTCGCCGATCCATGTCGCAGAGCCGAACGCCGAAGATGCAATCGAAATTCTCATGGGCATCACGCCTCGCTATGAGGTGCACCACGGCATCGCGTACGAGCCGTCGGCAGTAGAGTCTGCGGTCGAGTTGTCTGTGCGCTACATGGCTGAGCAAACGCTTCCAGACAAAGCGATCGGTCTTCTCGATCTCGCCGGAGCACGCACCCGTCGACGCGGCGGGGCCATCGTCGATCGCGAGGCGGTTGCTGAGGTTGTGGCCGAGAAGGTGCGTGTCCCCGTCGAGCGTCTCTTGGTGACGGACTCGCAGAAACTCCTCGAGCTCGAGCAACACCTTGCCGAGCACGTGGTCGGTCACAGCGACGCGATGCGCAGGATCTCCGACGCGCTCCGCAAAGGGGCTGCCGGTTTTCACGGCCACCGGCCGCTTGCTACGTTCTTGTTCCTCGGCCCAACGGGAGTCGGCAAGACCGAGACCGCCCGCGCGTTGAACGAGCTTTTCTTCATGGGCTGCCCGATGACTCGCATCGACATGAGCGAGCTGAGTGAGTCGCATGCGGTGGCCAAGCTGGTCGGCGCGCCTCCCGGCTACATCGGTCACGACGCGGGGGGGCAGCTCACCGAAGCGATCCGCCACCGGCCGTACCAACTGCTGTTGCTCGACGAGATCGAAAAGGCGCACATGGACGTGCTCCAGGCGCTCTTGCCGCTTCTCGAAGATGGGCGGCTCACCGACGGCAAGGGCAGGACGGTCGATTGCACGCACACAATCGTGGTCATGACATCGAACCTGGGCGCACAGCGCTCGCATCGTAGCCAGAGCGCGATCGGCTTCAGCGGCGCCTCGGAAGGGCCTGGAGACGGGCTGTCTGCAGCTCTGGCTGCCGCACGTCGCGCGCTTCCCCCTGAGCTCTGGAATCGGATCGACGAGCCCCTGTTTTTCGGCCCTCTGAGTCGCGACGAGGTTGTCGAAATCGCCCGTCGCATGGTCGCGGGCGTCATGCGGCAGCTTCGCGAGCGGCAAGCTGTGGAGCTCCGCGTCGATGAGACTGCGATCGACTCCTTGGTCGCTCTGGGCGGCTACGACGCGGAGCTCGGTGCGCGTCCGATGCGCCGCGCGATCGGGCGGATACTCGAAGCGCCCTTAGCTGCGGCGATTCTCGGCGGTGAGTTCCAGCGCGGCGATCGCATTCATGCACTGGGTGAGGCGGACGGCATCCGCTTCGAGCGACTCGAAGGCTCCGTCGAAGCAGCGGAGTGAGCCCGGGCTTCAGCGCTTGGTCATGCGAAGAATGTTCGACGCCTCGACGCGTGTGAGGCCTGCGGCGCGTGCGCAACGGACGATGACTGGAACCAGCGCGTCGTAGGCCGAGAGCGCGTCACGGCTGACGCGCCGGAGCGCTTTTCGATGTGTGGCGACCGCCTCAGCTTCGCCGCGGACGATCGGGCCTGTGAGGGCTCCAGGGACGCCCAAGCTTTGGACGTTTTGACCGACGCTTTGCAGCAGGCCGCCAATTGCGCGTTCCGCGGCACGCTTGTCGAAACCCAGGCTCTCGAGAACGTGGACCGAGACGAACGCCAAGGCCGCAGCACCGTTGGCAGCCAGGGCGGCGGCGGCGTGATATCCAGCGTCGCCAGTTTGGGCGACGACGACTCGCGCGCCACACGCTTTTGCGATGCGCTTGCTCACCGCGATCGCGCGCGGCGATCCATTTACCGTGAAGCTGGTGCTTCGAAGGTTCGGGTTGCGTCCGGTGCTCGGAAAGGACACCAGCGGGTGCATGACGCCGACCTCGGCTCCCTGGGCTTCGCAGGTGCGCAGTGCGTCGGTGCCCCGAGCGCCTGCGCAGTGAAGGACCGTCGCGCGGGGGCTCAGATGCGGGGCAATGCTGCGGGCAACGGTTTCTATGGCGTCATCGGGGACCGCGAGGACGACCGCGTCGGCGGCTCGCACACTCAAAGGCTTGAAGCGGCGACCTGCCGTGGTGACGGTGTGCAGCCCACTCGATTTCAGCGACCGCTTCAGCGCGTTCCCGACCCGGCCGCGGCCGATGATCAGGACCTTCATCCCTCACCCTGGTAGAGATCGCGGGATCGGATGTGCTCGATGACTGCGGTGGGTACCAGCCCGCTGATGTCAGCCGCGTTCGCCAGCCCCGAGCGGACGTCCGTGGAGTTGATGTTTGGAATCGAGATGGGGCAGCCCTCGGGAACGGGATAGCCCTGGCGACCGATTACCAGGGGCGGCGCGACCTTCACGACCTCGTCCCAGCGGTACCAGCGACGGGTCGTCGGGAGGACGTCGGCGCCGATCAGGAGGCGAAATACCGTGTCGGGATGCTCGGTTTCGAGCGCGTCGAGGGTATCGAGCGTCCGGCTGACTCCGCCGAGACGCCGCTCGATGTCGGAGACTTCGACGTCTCGGAAAGGAGCAAACGCGAGCTGGCACATGGACATCCGCTCCTCGAATGGAGCGCCGTGTTGCTTTTCGAATACGTGCTTCCAGGTTGGGACGATCCAGACTTCATCGACCTCGGCCGCGGAGATCGCCCAGGCCACCGAAAGCACGTGCCCGAGATGGGGCGGATCGAAGCTGCCCCCGTAGATCGCAATTCGCCGAGCCATCAGGGCGCCACCATCACCTTGGCGCCGCGGCCTTGGATCGGCTCGCTCCAGAAGAGCTCGCCGTTCAGATCGATCGCTTTCAACACGACGCCTCCGCTTTCCGACTGGTCGTCGAGCAGGCCCAGATGCCCCGTGTCGAGCGGACCCGGGCTGAAAAAGCAACGCGGCCCGAAGCGCTTGAACATCAGTTCCGTGGCATCGCCGTACACGACGATGTTTGAGTTGATCACGTCCTCTTCACCAATCGTCGACTTGTTTCGAACGATCATCGCGATGCGATCATCGAGCATCTCCACGGCGCGCCTTGGCGGCGGAGGCGCGACGCGTAGCTTTTCTAGGTAGCGCGCGCCACGCAACTTGCGAAGAACGTCTTCGATCTCGTCCGGGGTCCCGGTGGCTGCGATTTCGGCAACTTGCTGCTGTATGGGGGAGTCGGCGGCTTCCGATTTGTGTTTCTCGATGAACTCGCGCAACGCGGCGTCTTCGCTGAGATAGACGACCGTGTCCACCTCGAGGTCGCAAATCAAGAGCTTGGCCGCCCGCTCGAGGGCGGCGGCGTTGGTTTTCGCAGGACCGATGAAACCCAATCGCATCGTTCTAGGGATCTACACCAGCTTGGGTCCGGGCTTCAAAATGTGCGTCGCTGATCGCAAAGCGAATCATTGCCCAGGCCTCCGGGGTTTCCTGGATGGCGCTCAGGCGGCCGGCGTCGCTCGGGGGCACTTCATGTCCGGCGATCTTGAGCAGCGAGTTCACGGCCGAGGGCACGTCCCCCGTTAGGGTCAGGGCGACCCGGTTGCCCAGCTCGGCGATCGCGAACGGAGCCGCCTGCGCAGAAAACTCGGCGTTGCCCCTGAGCTCCAGGACCAGGCTATCCACTTCATCGCGCCAGCGGCGTGGCACGGCCTTGAGCAACTTCTTACGCAGGTCCCGCATCTGAGGCGTCGTTGGCCCTTGTGCAGGGTCGGCCTCGCTCGTTTGAAGCAGTGAGAGCAGGGCGAGGTCCAGATCCTCAGGCCGCGCCCGAAGCGCAGGGGCCAAGTGGTTGCTCGCTACCTTCAGGGCACGTGCAAATAGGAACACGCGTTCCCGCGGGCTGGTGATTTGATGGAGGTTTCCGCCAACGACGAGGGTGGGTGGATCGCCTGAGACCGGCATGCAGGCCGCGGGCGCGATGTAGGTGACCTTCAAGCGCGGCTCGCTAATCCCGAGCACCTCGGCGACGGCGCCCGCCTCTTCAACCAGGCTTCGATGTTCCCCCGATGGCTTGCGCAGGCGCCATGCACCGGCGTCGAACGGCAAGACTTTGTCGAATGAGTGCTCGCACAGGGCGAAGAGGCGCCGGCTGGTTTGTGGCAGACCCTCCGGAGCCACGATGCCGTCGACGAGGCTCGAGAACGGAACCCTGGCTTCGCCCAATGCTTCGTCACGGCGGCTCACGTCACCTTCGAACAGCGATGCCGGATGGCCGACCGCGATGGCCGCACTGGCGGCGCACGATGCGGGGCCAGGACCGTGGCGTCGATGGAGCACCCGCACCAAAGTCGTCCACAGGGCCTCGCTACCGGGATTGGCATCGATCGCGGTCCGCAGGTCACTCAGGGCTCGGTTGAGATGCATTGCTTCGGCAGGGCCGGCGCCCTGGCGGTTGTAATAGTCCGCGACGGCGAGGATCACGTCGGGATCGGTCGGCTGTTCGGAGCGTAGCGTCTCCAAAACCTGCTCGGCCTGCCGCGCCTGGCCTGCTGACTCCACGGCGCTCGCCAGCCGGATTCGGTAGTCGCGGTCCTCGGCCGGGCTCCCTGCGCGCCGCACGAGCTCCTCGAGCAATCTCCCGGCTTCACGAGCTTTGCCCTGGCGGCTCATCACCGACGCGAGGCGATCCAGAGTATCCAGGTGTGCGGGAGCGAGTTGGATCACGCGCCGTAGGGAGGCTTCTGAGCGCGCAAGGTCTTGAAGATGCACGTCGTAGAGCGTCGCGAGCTGAGTAAACGCCCAAATCTGTTCTTCCGTGGTTCGGTTCAAACGCGCGATGCGAATCAACGCTTCGGCGGCGCCCTGCCAGTCTTCGGCGGCGCGGTGCGTGTCTACGAGCTCTTTGAGTGCGGCGAAGTGATGTGGGTCGAGCTCCAGGCATTCGCGTAAGGCCTCGATGACGCCCGCGAGGTCGCCCCGGTCGCGACGTTGGCGGGCCTTTTCGACCAGGAGCCCAACGAGAGTCGGGGTGTCGGCGCCAGCATCGATGCGCGTGTCCGTCAGTGTGGCGAGGGCATCCAGCTTTCCCTGGCTTTGGTAGAGCCCTGCGAGTCGGCGGTACACGTCGAGGTACCGGATGTCACAATTCGCAGCGCCCACCCAGGCATCGATGGCGCGGCCTTGATCCTCGAGCTCTTCTTCGAAAATGCACGCGGCTTCCCGCCACAACGATGCCGCGCGGTGGCTATCCTTGGCCCGGCTGGCGGCGTCTTGGTAGACAGCCGCGGCTTCGTCCCACCGCTTCGCCGCGTGCAGGAGCCGTGCTTCGACTTCGCGCGCAAGTGGATGACCCTGAGCTGCCTCCAACACCTCGAGCGCGTGGTCGGGAGCGCCCATCTGCTGCAGCACGTGAGCGGCGTCCAACGCCAGCGCGCCACGTTCAAGTCCGTCATTCAGTGAGGATTGGAGAGCGATCAGCGCCTGGAGGCTGAGCATGTTCTCGCCTCTGGCGTACGCTGCGCCGAGGACTTTTCTGGCCAAGCCTAGGTCCGCTTCAAGCGCGTCGTCGATTCCACACAGAATCATGTCGAGGTCCGCTTGCATGATGTCCGGATCGGCCTTGAGCAACTCCAGATTGAGCCTGTGCCTTGCCAGCCGGTCTGCCGAGTCGGCGGGTAGGGCTTCCAAGAGACGTCGGGCGCTCGAACGGATGCGTTCTGGGTCGTTCTCCCGAAGCGCGTCCCATTCGAGGGCTCGTGCCGTTGGTACGTGGTCGGGTCGCAGCTCCGCAATCGACTGCAACGACAAGCGCGCGCTTTGCATGTCGTGGCGCGCAAGCCGGTCGACCTCTGCCACGGCAGAGAACGCGCCGAGGCGATCGGCATCGTCGCTCGCCTCGCGCGCACGGGCCATCGCCCCATCGGCGAGGCGCGCGAACTCCGATGCCTGAAGTTCGGCGTCTTTTCGTTGAACTCGAATGATTTGGTCGTCTGGTCGCGCGGCCGAGGCTTCGCGGAGCACCGTTGCGGCTCGGCCCGGAAGGCCTGCCGCTCGATAGGAGGCAGCGGCGCGTTCGAGATACGGGACCAAGTCCAAGTGTCGCGCCGCAAGCTCCATGAGCTCGGCGGCGGCCTCGGTTGCCTGGCCGGCTGAGTCGATCAGGTGCTCGACCAGCAGAGGGTCGGGCGCCTTGCGGTTCAAGGCCGCTTCTGCGTACGCCAAACTTTCGCGAGACGAAGACGTCCACATGGATGCGCGCAGCGTTGTCGATATTGCGTTTGCTGGATCGAGCGCAGCCTGTTTTGAGGCGCTGGCCGCCCGGACGTCCTCCGAGCCGAGGCTGTCCTCGAGCTCCCACAGGGCGGGCCAGTAGACGTCTGCGTGGGCCAACACGGCCTCGCATGCGCGGGTCGCTTCCTCGGTCCCCGGAATTGCGAGCCGAGCCGCCATCGTGAAGGCAAACGCGCTGCGCTGGCCGCTCGTGGCTTCGCCTTCGTCCGTCCATCGTCTGGCGCCACGCTCGGGATCGTCATCCTCGAGCAACAGAGCTCTGCCGATCATGGGGTTGCCCGGCACGCGATCCTCGACACTCAGCAAAGAGGATCGACGATCGAAGAGCCCAAAGGCGTGCGCAATTTCAGCGACCGCCAACGCTGCCCCGGCGGCTCGCTCTGGGGGCGCCTGCTCGAGCTCCTGTTCGAGCGCGGCCAGGAATGTCGGACCATCTTGGTTGCGCGCCGCCTCGTCAGCGCGAGCCATCTTCGACGAGACACTACCGGCCTCGCCAGACAGCGTTTCTAGGAACTGCGGCAGCGCGCTTCCGTTCTCAGCGTCCGTTGCAACCAGGCGCTTCGAGGCCCGCAGGTATCCTTCTAAGCTCGGTTCCTTCTGTGCGTCGCGGGACGCTTGGTCGACATGCTCGTGCTCGCCTCGCTCGGCGTGGAGTCGCGCGCGCCGTCCGCTGCTCACCGCTAAGACTTGGTCGGTTTGGTCGGAGGCGTTTGCGCCGAGCGTATCGATTGCTCTTTGCGTCTCCCCGCAAGCGGCCGCCGCCGCGGCTCGCGTCCAAAGCGACGCGGTGTCGTCGGCTTGCTCGAGCAACGAGACCGCCGACTCGGGCAACCCGGTGCGATGGCTGATGCCCGCTGCGGTTCGACGAAGCGCTGCCGCGACGCGTCCGGAGGCATGTGCCGCTGCCGAGAGCAGCGCTTCGTTCGTGGCCTCGTCCTCTCCGAGCTCCCGGCTCGTGCGAATCGCGCCGAGGTGCGCCGCGAGCAGCCCGGGTTCGAGCTCGAGTACGCGGCGGTAGCGGTCCCTTGCAGGCGCGGCCGCGCCGGCGCTCTCCATCAGCTCGGCGGCGTGCAAAAGCAGCACGCTCTCGGCTTCTGCCTGTGGCCAAAGCTCGGCTGCACTCGTGAGTGCCTCGGCGGCCCGCTCTGCGTCGCCCCGCGCGAGCCGGGCCGCCGCCGTCAGGACCCGCGCCACGAAGTCGTCGTCACGAAGCTCGCCAGCGTGCGTTGCCGCTTGTTCGGCCGCCGCAGGATCGTGAAGCTTCGAAAGCTGAATGCTAGCAAGCAGATTGAGCGCCGAGGCCCGTTCAGCCGTGCTCAGCTCGAGCGCTGCTTCCTTTTCCAAGGCGTCCGCGGCCGCTGGCCAATCTCCTCGCCGCATCGCGAGCCGTCGAATCGCGCGCAGGACGACGACGTCCCGGGCATCAGCTGCCAGTGCGCGTTCGTAGTTTTTCGCGGCGGCCTCGTCGATCCCGATTTGCTCGCAGAGCTCCGCGGCAGACGTCAGAAGTCGAGCGCGCGCCGATCCGACCGCGCGCTCGCCCAGTGCCTCGAGGAGCTCGATGCGACGCTTCTTCGTATCGGCGCTGTTGCCGACGAGTGGCAGTGCTTCTTGGCGGGAGCTGTGCTGGAAGACCGTGCGTTGCGCCGCCAGTGCCCCGGAGTCCGAGGGGTCGGGAGGGCGGCTGGTCCGCTTGGTGAACGGCCCGGTTTGGGTCTCCACGAATTTGTCGAGCAGAGTGGAAATCGCATCCTCGTCGAAATCAAACGAGGGCGGCTCCGACTCGCGGTTTGCCTGAGACATGTCGTCGTCAGCCATGGCCCCCCCAAAGTGGCGAGTCCGCATCAAGCCAGAATCGAAGCAGGTCGAGTGCGCGCGTAGACGTCCTCAGCGCGTCTAGGTTCAGCCGTCCGTTCAGCAGTACCGCGAGAGCGGCCGCGATCTCTCCAGATGCGAGAACTCCGGCACGGTCGGCACTGCGCTGCAGGCTCCGGGCGAACGCGAGCAAGGCGGAAGGGCCGAGCTTGGTGTCTCCAACCGTCTGACGGACCGCCTTGCGCACGGAGCGCCTCAATTTGACCTCTGCCGCGGGCAGGCTGGGCTCCGTGGCCGCAACTTCGCAGCGGGAGACCCGAAGGATTGCCGCGAGCGTTCCGGCCGCCTTCTCAACCGAGTCATCGAGAAGCTGGGCGCCTCCGTGCGGCACTGCCCACGCGAGGCGACCTGCGATAAATCGCTCGCGGGCATCGAGGCCGGCCTGCGCGCCACGAGGAACGATCCAATCGATTTCGCCATCACGGCCGGCGTGTGCGACCAAGGTCGCCAGTTGATCCGAGAACCCAATCGACCCCGTACGGCCGCCAAAACGTTGGGCGACGCGCTGGAGCTCGGCGAAGACCGGGTCGTTCGGGCCGGCCTTCTTCGCGCGCGGACGATTTTTCGTGAGAGACGGGCCGGCGTGGAGCAGGACCTCCTGCAGCACTGAATCCCCATTCGGATCCCAGATTGCGGCTGCCGAAACCTGGCCGAGGTCCGCGCTGCCATCGCGGCCTGGCTCCGCAAGGCCAAGCGCGACCTGCACCGCCAAGCCCGCTGCCCCCCGCTCGGTTTGACCGCGCCAGCCGGCCGTCCGTCTCAAGGCTTCGAGAAGCGACTCGTCGAGCTCACCGACCTCGATCCGTTTCCAGACCGCGCGCTCGTACGCGGCCAGCGCGGCATCTTTATCTGCCTCATCTAGAAGCTCGACCAGGCCCGATATCGCAATCTCGTTCGCCGGTTCGGCTTCGAGGGCTTTTCCATATGCATCGATCGCCGCACCGTGGCTCCCGAGCTCGACCTCGAGCGCACCGATTCGCGTCCACGTCTCCGCGTCGGCAAGCCCGAGTGTTTCGACCGCGCGCAGCTCTTCGAGCGCCTCGTCCTTCGCACCGAGCTGAGCTTCGAGGAAATCGGCGGCGCCTAGGTGCGCAACTCGTTGCTGGTCTGCGGGGATGCTCGCCTGGGACAGGCGCCGAAGACAGTCGACGGCTTCGGACCATTGCTCGAGCGAAACGTGGACCTCTGCTGCCAGGGCCAATGCGCCCGTGTGATCGGGTTCCGAAGTGAAAAGCTCGCCGAGCACTTCGAGCGCGCCCGGACGATCGCTGAAGCCTCGAAGCAGGCGCGCGCGTTCGTAGAGGAGATCGAGCCGATCCTTCGGGCCGCCGAGGGCAAGTCGCTCCGAGACGAGCACTTCGAGCGCCTCCGCGTCTTCTTGTGCAACGAGCAGGTCGCGCAGTCGGCGAAAGGCAATGTCGCGCGTCGGATCGTCGTCGAGCGCGCGCCGAAAGAGGTCTTCCGCTTGTTGGTACTGGGCGAGGCAATCCATTCGAACGACGCCGGCCTCCTCCAACAAGTCGGCCCGAAGCGATCCTTCGACGAATGGCGCAAGCCGCTCGCACCCTTGCGCGACCAGCGGCCATTGCCCAGCTCGCCGTGCCGCGCTGCGCAGTGACTCCCACAAGGCAAGATCATCGGGCCGTTCGTCGACCCCGCTGCTGAGAAGCGCGACCGCGTCCGCACCGCGATCGGCTTCGACCAGCGTGCGGCAATACGCGGCGCCAAGCGCGCTACGTCCGACAGATTCGCTGTGGCGCAACTTCTGCTCGAGCGCATGGACGCGAAGCTCCGCATCGTCCGATGGCGCGATCGCTTCGTCGATCGCGATCGCAGCGTCCGCGTGGATTCCCGACAATTCTTCGGCTTCCTGAGCGAGCAGGAAAATCTCATCCGCGGCATCGGAACCGCGCGCAATGCTCGTGGCACGCAGGCCCTGCACGAGTGCGCCGGCCCGCAAGCCTTCGGCCGGCGCCGAGGCGGCGAGCTGCAGCCAGGCGTCACCGGCAATGAATCCTTCTTCGCCGAGCGACGCGCGCAGCCCGCTGTACGCAGCAGCGAATCCATCGGCATCTGCCCGCGTGGAAGCCCCGGCGTCGGAGAGCGCCTCTTCGGCCGCCGAGCGCTGATCTGCAGTTGTGAGCCGGCTGGGCATCGACAGTAGTGCGATCGCAGCGGCCAGCATCGCGGTCGGGTGATCGAGTGCTTGCTCGTACGCTTCGCTTGCGCCGGCTTCGTGGCTCGAGCTCAGTACGTCGCCGCGGAGCAAGGCGAAGAGCTCAGGCACGCCTCCCCCGACCTCGCTCTGCGAGAGCTCCGTGTAGGCACGCAGCGTCAGCTGACGGTCATCCTGACGGCGAGCGATGTCGAGCAGTGCAAGCGCCGCCGACAGCGAGCCAGGCGTGTCAGCAAGCGCTTGCTCGCACGCGCGACGAGCAGCCGTCAGATTCCCGCCGCGCTCGGCAGTGGCCTCGGCCAAAAGGAGCGAGAGCTCTCCGAGGGCAGCGCTCGAGTCAGCTTGAGATCGTTCCCGGGCGAGGGTCACCACTTCGTCCGGCCTCCCCCCCTCACGAAGCACCGTTTCGAGCAGCGAAACGATGTAGCGGTCATCCGGAGCGGCGTCCAAGGCCTGCCGCAGGACACGCTCGGCTGTTTCCCAGTCCAGATTGCGCGCGTAGGCCTGCCCAGCGGCGCACAGGTGTCCAGCGCGCCCGTCCTCCTTCGATGTGAGACCGGCGATCTCTTCGTGAGCCCGGGCCAACAAGCCCGTGTTGCCTGACCACGCTGCCTGGGCCCGTGCCAGCTGTGGCGCCCAGCCGCCGTTATTCGAATCGACGAGTGCTTCGGCGAGGAGCCGCTGGGCCTCCTCGTCCGCGCCCGGGGCGTGTCGTGTCAGGTCGTACTTGCAGTGCTCGAGCGTGGCCCGTTCGTCAGGTTCGATCTCGCTTTGCAACAGCTCGTCGCAGCGCTCGAGAATCCAATCCGAGCGCTTGGCGACAATCGCAGCGCCCAGCGCTTCGCGTGCGATCGCTTCTGTCGAATCGGTGGAAGCTTCAATCGCCGCGCTAAACAGGGCTTGCCCCTGGTCTGCGGTTTCTGGGCTTGCGACGGTGAGCTGTGCGGCGTGCCACAAGAGTCGAGCGCGCGGCTCACCCTCTGCGGCATCTGCCGAAGCGCGAAACGCGTCGGCGCGCTCCACGTGCCTTCTGCCGCGAATCGAGGCGACTTCGAGTGCCGCCTGGGCATAGACGGAGTCCGGGAATCGCGCTGCCGCTTCGCGAACCGTTTCCGAGGCGGCTTGAACGTCATCGCTCGACATCGCGAGCCGCAGCTCGTGTGCGACGAACGCTGCATCATCGGCGGCTGCGGCGCGGAACCATTCGGACGTCTCCTCGATGGCCGGTTCGTCGCTACGGCGCTCTGCGACGAGCAACGCCTCCAATCGAGTGGCCCGTTGATCCGGAAGCAATCGCAACGCCGAGGCGAGGTAGCTTGCAGCCGCATCGGGGTCCTCGAGACGAGTGGCGCTGCACGCGGCCGCCTCCCGCCACAGGTACGCCGCCATCGGGAGACGCTCTTCCTCGGGTACCGACAGGCTCGACGGATCCGGCGCCTCATCTCGTTCGACGGCCGCTTCGAGCAGACACGCCATTGCGGTTGAGGCTCGGACGAACACATCCCAACGCTCATCCTTCCTGGCAGTCCGGGCTTGCAGAGACCTCGCCTGCCAAACGAGCGCGTCGGACTCGCAGGCATGGTCCAGTGCTTCGATGGCTTCGTCGGGACGACCGCCGGCGATCTCGTTCAGGGCGATGTCGAGCCACAGAGCGGCTCGCAGATCTGCGTCCGCCGCGTGCTCTGCCTGGGTGCGTAACGCATCTCGAACAGCGGCATCGTCGCCGCGCGCTTCGGCGAGCCATTCGAGGATGAGCGCCGGCACCACCGGTGCCGGAGAACGCGCGATCGCCTCTCGTAGGAGCGAGGCCCAGTCCTCCGAATGCATCGCCAAATCGATCAGCGCCGCAGAGCTGATCGCAGGGCTCGTTGCCCTGGCGACCTGATCCGAGCGAAGGGCGTCGAGGTCGTGCCCATTCTTCGAGCGCTCGGCGATCCGCAGCTGCGCGATTAGGGCAGGCTGAAAACCAGGCGCGGCGGCGCGTGCTTGTTCGTACTCTTCCACCGCATCCGAGGCCTGGCCGAGCTCGTGTTCGTAGAGGGCTCCGACTTGGTAGAGAATAGCGGCCTGGGTCGTGGGCTCGGTTTCCGCTTCGAGCTCTCGGCGCAGGTTCGCGATGCGCAGCTCGACCAAATCGCGTCTGCGTGCGGCCCCAGGTGGGCTCGTTGGCGGCTTCACGATCATCCGCCGCCTCCGACTATGTGATGGTCCAACCGCCGTCGATCACCATGACGTCCCCCGTCAGGTAGTCCGATTCGTCCGAAGCCAAGAAGACTGCACCTCCAGCGATGTCTCGCGGTTGCCCGACGCGTCCGAGAGCCGTCTGATTCACGATGCTGGAGCGAATTTCGTCGTTGTCGACCAAGACCTGCGCGAACTTGGTTTCGACCAAGCCCGGCGCGATCGCATTGACGCGGATGCCCGCTGCGCCGAGCTCCATCGCCAAGGTTTTCGTCATGGAAATCACCGCCGCCTTGGTCATGGCGTAGACGCCCTGCATCGGCGCCCCCATCAGCCCGACGACGCTCGCGATGTTCACGATCGACCCCTTCGCTTTGCGCTGTTGCAGGTGGCCAGCGACGAGTTGAATCATTCCAAAGTACCCCTTCACGTTGACCTCGAAGGTCTTGTCCCAGGCGCCGCCGTCGATGGTGAGCATCGGACCGAAGTGCGGATTGGTCGCAGCGTTGTTTATCAGAATGTCGACTTTGCCATAGGCCTTGAGCGCCTGCGCGAGCATGTCTGCTCGCTGGTTGGGATGGCCGACGTGACAGGCGATCGGCGTTGCCTCGCCTCCGCTGCCCCGGATCTCCTCGGCCACCGCTTGCAAGCCTTCGATCTTTCGAGACACGAGAACCACCTTGGCTCCCTCTTCGGCCATGTAGCCCGCAATTGCTGCGCCGATTCCCCGGCTTGCTCCCGTGACGACCGCGACCTTGTCCCGTAGGCGCTCACCCATGCTTCCCCTCCTTCGGTCTGACACGTATAGCGCTCCGCGGGGTGGTTTTGCCAGCGTGATCTGCACGGGGCTTGCGCGGTTCGGGTCCTGAGCAAAACTGGGCCGTTCCTCGGTTCGCCGAAGAGGTCGTCCTGACGCTGTTCTACGCCATAGCCGCGGTCATCGTGGGTTTCATCGCCGTGGTCTGGGGCGCCGATCGTTTCGTGTACGGAGCGGCCGGTCTGGCCAGCAATTTCGGGGTCAACCGCCTCGTCATTGGGCTGACGATCGTGGCCTTTGGCACCTCGGCGCCCGAGATGTTGGTTTCCGGGATGGCCGCCGCGGCAGGCAGCCGCGAGATGGGGATCGGGAACGCCGTGGGTTCAAACATCACCAACGTGACGCTGGTCCTCGGTGCCGCTGCCCTCGTTCATCCGCTGAGCATTCATTCCCGCTTACTAGTCCGCGAGATTCCGGTCCTGTTTCTGAGCATGGCGATCGCCTGGGCCTTCCTCTGGGACTCCGAGCTCAGCCGCATCGAAGGTATCGTCTTGTTCATCGGCATGTGCATTCTGGTGGCCTGGATGAGCCTGCAGGGCCGCGAGCAAGACGCGCAGAGCTCGGCGGCGCCCGTCGGAGGCTTCGAGGACGATGACATACCGGACTCGCTACGCACCGCCAAGGCCATCGCCTTGTTCTCCATCGGCCTGCTCTTTCTTTTGGTTGGGTCTCGAGTGCTGGTCTGGGGTGCAATAGGGCTTGCGCGCGACCTCGGCGTCAGCGAGCTCATCGTGGGTCTGACTTTGGTTGCGCTCGGGACCAGTCTTCCCGAGCTTGCCGCTTCCGTGGCAGCGGCGCGTCGCGGGGAGCAGGACATCGCGGTCGGCAACGTCGTCGGGTCCAACATGTTCAACATACTCGGCGTGCTCGCGCTTCCTGGGATCATCGCGCCCGGCGAGGTGGACCGCTCCGTCGTCGCCCGCGACTTCCCGATCATGGTGGGCGTGACGCTCTTGCTTCTGCTGATGGCGATCGATGAACGCAGTCACATCGGTCGCAAACGAGGAATCGCCCTCATTGTCCTGTTCGTCGTCTACTTCGTGATGCTTTTTTGGGACCCGTCGGTGCTCGAGCTTCCGGGGTAGGCGTCACGCGTCCAGACGAGCGTCATGTTGTTGGCCGGCATGTCGACTCGCTCTCGAAGCGTGAAGCCCGTTCGTTCGGCGAGCTTGGTGAGTTCGTCGATGTCGCGTACCCCCCAACGCGAGTTGCGGGACCGAAGGCTTTCGTCGAAGGTCGCGTTGCTCGAGGCGGTGTGCTCGCCGTGGAGCCGATAGGGGCCGTAGGTGATCAGTGGTGAGCCACCGGCGAGCAACGCGCTTGCTCCGCCAAACAAGGCTTCGGTCGCTTCCCAGGGGGAGATGTGGATCATATTGATGCACAGCAAGGCGTCGGCCGTCGGGATGGGCCATAGAGCCGAGCGCACGTCGAGCTCGAGCGGAGGCAGAAGATTGTCGCGAGCCACTTGGTCGACCCAGGCTTCGATGCTTTGCAGAGCCTCCGGCGATGCGTCGCTGGGCTGCCAGCGCAGCTCGGGGAGTTGTTCGGAAAAGAAAATCGCGTGCTGCCCCGTTCCGCTCGCCACTTCGAGAACGAGCCCCGCCCGCGGTAGCACGCGCCGAAGGACATCGAGGATCGGTTGACGATTGCGTTCGGCCGCAGGCGCAAATCCCTTTGCCATCGCGATTGCATAGCTCATAACTTCGCGTGATCGAAGCGAAGCGCGAGGGCTGGAGGGGAAGGCTGGGCTGGGGGCTGATCGTCGCGCTGTGCCTTGCCGTACCCTGGCTGACGCGCGCCTTGCTCCTCCACGAAAAACGTCTGGCCATGGCGCCAATCGATCTGCGCGGCGCCTTGGCCGATGCCTCGGTCGCCCTGCTGGTGGTTGGCCTGGCGGGGCTCTTCCTGGCCGCGCGGCGTTGCTGGGGTCGCGTGCTCGCTCTGGCGGTTGTCGTGGGGTTCATCTTCCTGAGCTTTGCGATGTACGAGTTCATCTCGGTCTTCGATTCGCTGTACGCGCTCAGTCACGCCGGTTTCCTTGGAGATTCGACGTTTGTTGGCGGGTCAGTTCGGCACGCGCGACATCCGGCGCTGCTGCTGTCGATCACTGCCTTGGCGATCGTCGGGGCGCTCTTGGCGCGTGCTCCCGCCAGGCTGTGGTGGCGATGGTGGGGTGTGGCTTTCGCGGCTTCCGTGTTCGGGCAGGTGGCCATCCCGACGTCTTACGAGCACGACGAATGGCGCGAGCGTCATGCGATTCAGGCGAATCTCGCGATCTTTCCTCATTCGGCCCGCACGGGACGCGTGACCATCAACGCGGAGCTACGCGAGGTGTTTCGAGGCAACTTGCGTGGCGAGCGCTGGGTCGGGCCGCTTTCCGATCAACCGAACGTTCTTCTCATCATGGTGGAAGCCGCCTCGGGCGCGCACCTTCCTTCGGTCGCGGTGGCGCAGGGAGCTCAGAGCAGCACCCAGATGCCCAAGCTGGACCTGCTCGCTCGACAGCACATCCTTTTCACGCGCGTGATTTCCCATCAGCGGCAGACCAACCGTGGGGAGTACGGCATCCTCTGTGGCGACTATCCAAAGCTTCTCACCGATCAGTCCAAAATGAGCGAGCAGGTTTACGGCCCCGCGCAGCGATGCCTTCCTCAGGTCTTGCGCGAGGCAGGCTACGCGACGGCGTACATTCAATCTGCGCCCCTCGGGTTCATGCTCAAAGACCAGTTCATGAAAAAGGCGGGCTTCGAGGAGCTCATCGGGGACCCTTGGTTTGAGCAGAGCTACGCGCGCACCGATTGGGGGGTCGACGACAAGGCGTTCTTCGAGCAGTCGCTCGGGCCCGTGCTCGAGCTTCACGCGGCGGAACAGCCTTTCTTTGCGACGCTACTGACGGTGGGCACGCATCATCCATATACGTTCCCCGACGATCTGGTGGCGGAAGGCGCCCGGACGCGGCAGGAGCGCGCGTTTCGATGGGCCGACGACGCTCTTGCGGAGTTCCTGAGTGAGCTCGAGCGAAGCGGGGTGCTCGAGGACACGGTGGTGATCATCACATCGGACGAATCGGCGGGGCTGGCGCGGGCGGCGAGCGCCAGACAACGACTGCTCTCGCAAAGCTGGTCATTTGCCGTCGTGATGCTTCCGGAGCCGCAGGCGAAACGCATTGACACGCTCTACGCGCACGTCGACACCGCCCTTTCGGTGACGGACCTGCTCGGCTTGGAGCAACAGGCCAGCGGCTTTGTCGGGCGCAGCTGGTTCCGCGACTACGAGACGCCGCGGCAGCTGTTTGCGGGGAACACCTATGCGCGAAGCGTGATCATGTGGGAGCCCTCGGGCAGTGCGGTCATTTGTAACGAATCGTTTCGCAGCTGCGTGCGCTCGATTCCCGAAGGCGATCTTCTGTTCGGGTCAAAACGCGAGAGCGAGTCCGCTTCACCCCGAGCGCGACAGCTCCTTACCGAAGTAGCCCGGCTAACCCGTTCAGGCCGCGCAGACTTGACGGCAGCGGGAACAATCGACCTGCTGGTCGAAGAGCAGGTGTCGGTGCCGGCGGCCGAGGGGAAGAAGCTTCTGATCGGCGGCCAATATCTTCGTGTCCCGGGCGGGACGACCCTGCGCGTGGACTTTGACCTCGAGATCGTTGGCAATCAAACGGCGACCGAGCTCCAGCAAGATCTGTTTCTTGGCGGCTACGCCAAGTTCACGCGTACGGGCTTTCGACTCCGAGGCGGTGAGCGTTGGCGATTGAGTTACGAAATCGGAGTTCCACGTCAGTCGAGCCAACTGGTGGTTCAGCTCTATGCGACGACTGTTTCGGGCGAGGTCGCGACGATCCGATTCCACGAAGCCCGACTGTCGATGACGGCCGGGTTCGAGACTTCGGCGGATGCGGTCGTCATTCGGGACGAGGTGTCTCTGGCCAATCCCCGCTGAGTTGAAGCCGGCACTGGATGCGCTGCAGCTGCAGTTGCTCCCAACGTTCGAGCTCGCTTCGAAGGAGCTCGTGGGCCTCTCCGCCCAGGGCTGGTCGAGCGGACTGCTGGTCCGGATTGCTCTGCCTGTCATAGACGAGCGTCGTGTCGGCGCTGCGATGATGAATCAGGCGATACCGGTCGCGACTGATCGCGCCTTTCGGCTCGTACCCCTTGCTCGAGACCCGAATGCTGCGGAGCCTGGAGCGAATCGTCGCGTCATCGAGAGCGGGAAGGCGAAAACTGTCGAAAAGCTCGCGACCGCGGACTGGGAAAGCCTCCGAAAAGGACGCGCGGTTCGGCAGGTTCGGGTCGAGCGTGAAGAGGCTCTGCGCCGCAATGTCCGACGGCACGGGCAGCCCCAGAAAGTGTAGGACGCTTGGAGCGACGTCGGCGAGGCTGACGCCCACGGAGGGCTCTGCGGGCGCGAACGCCGAATGCCAGAGTATTAGCGGGATGTCGACCATCCAGCCGTCCAAGTACACGTGATGCCCCCAATAGGAATTGTCCCCCAGCGCTTCGCCGTGGTCCGAAAAGAAGACCACCAAGGTGTCATCGAGCCAGTCGTCCTCTTCCAAGTACCGCATCAATCGGCCCAGCTCCCGATCGAAATACGCCACTTCGCTGAGGTAGGCGTTTCTCTTGCCCGCGCCGAAGAGAAATCCGCGCTGGCGCTCGTAGGGATCGTGCGGTGCGTAGTAATGAACCCAGGCCATCACGGAGGCATCCTCCTGCCGTGCCATGCGGAGGCGCGCGACGAGCGCATCGGTCGCGTCGGCGTCGGTTGGCGCGAAGGCGGGTTCGACATTGGGCGCGAGGAACTGTTTGACGATCGGAAGACGAAACCAACCGACGTCGGGCAAGATCGCAAGCTGCCGGTCGACGTGCGCCTGGGAGCGCGTAAAAATAGTCTCCGGCAGTGACGGGGAGAGGTAGAGCTCCGCAGGGCTGAGGCCGGTGAAAGCGCTGCCCACGGCGAAGAGGGTTGCAGGATAGGTCGATGTGGCGTTGGTGAAGTGCACGCCCGTCTTGGCCAGGCGCGACAACTCGGGTGTGATCGGACGACCATTTACCGTCAGTCGCAGGACGTCCTTTCTCAGCGCATCGACCGTGACGATGATCACATTGCGACGCCCGGCGGGTGAGATGCCGATCGGAGCGGTCACGAGCAGCGGCTTTGGATCGGGGCAAGCGTCTCCACCCGCGGAAAGGCTCGCCTCGACGGTCAGATGAGGAAGCACGTAAAGGGTCGCCAATGCGCCGGCCCGGCTTTGGGCGATCACTTCACGCTGACCGGTTGCGACCAGGTTCGGCGCAAGACGCGACCCGACGGCGAAGAGCAGGCAAGCGATGGCAACGCCAGACGCAATGCCGGGCCGTGGTGATTCGCGTACGAGCAGATACACGACCGCGCTGCTGAGGACTCCGGCCGGAAACACCAACTGTGCGACGGAGTAGTCGTACGCGCGGTAGCGCACGATGGCGGAGGCGAGGAGCCCCAGCGCAACCAGCGTAAGGGCGATCCAAACCGCGAGGCCTAGCCCCCGTCGAGTGCGGGCGCCGACAATTAGCCAGAGCCAGCCCGCTGCCGCGACCAGGCCGAGCGCCGAAACCATCGTGACGAGCAACAGCTCGCGCCGTGCGTGATCCGCCCAGCGCGGTCCCGAGAGAAGGAAATCGATGTGCTCCCAGCCCACGGCCACCGTCAGCGCGATGACTGCGAGCGTGGAGGCCGCGGTCACGGTCGTCGCGGCGCCGGCGAGTCGAGACGCAGCCGCCAATCCGAGACTAGTCGGCACCGAGCCGACAAGGGCAAGCCAGGATAGCTGAGCGAGCAGTCCGATTGAAACCGTGCCCTGCGGGAGCAGGCCTGCGAGCAAGAAGAGGGCGCATCCGAGATAGGCGGAGGCCCAGAGTGTGAGCATCGGGGCAAATGACCTAGCGGGCATTGAGCTCTGCCACCTTCTGGTCCAGAGATTGTTCCACTCCGATCAGCCGTGCTGCTCTGACGGGCGGCTCGAACGAGCTGTGGAGAAGCCGCCATCTGGGAGTGTACGGAACTGGCGTCAGCCCCCAGGCTTCGATGTCGCGAGCCTCAACTCGCAAGTCCAGCATGAAGTAGTCGCCAAACTGGCGGTAGGGATGGCGCGAAGCAAATACAGCCCGCTCTTCTTCAGAGAAAGCATCGACCGCGGCTACGAAGACCCAACCCGTGGCTCCCTGTTCGTTGGGGATCTCGCTGCGCGGGTTTTGTGACCAGCGGTGGGTCACACGGTCGAGGGTGATGTCGAAGCGAGGCTCGAGGCGATAGTCTTTGAAGCTCGTATGGAGTTGGACGCCCGTATCCCGGTCCGTCCAGGACTTCACGCGTCTGGCAAAGCGCAGCTCTGGCCTACCCGAATCGTACTCGTCGATCTCGCCGCGCACCGGCGTGAAAAACCACATAGAACCGCCCACGTAGCGCCCCGTCGGAACGATCTGCGCGACACGAATTGCCAAGGGGAGCAGCAAGAGAAGAACGCTGAAGCTCGCCAAGAGCCCCGCTCGCACGCGAATCCATCGCGCAGCCGCGAAGAGCGACACGGTGACGACGATGGCTACGGCCGGAAGCATGGGCCAAGCCCAATACGAATGAACGATCGCGCTCCAACGAAAGGTCCAATAGTGGATCAGGCCAGCGGCGAAATATGCGACTGGGAGCAAATCGCGTGCCTGCGCCCTGCCGTGGAACATGCGAGCGACCCAGCCCCCAAGCCACAGCGCGCAAATCCCGAGGACGGGCGCCGTGAACATGAGCTCCGGCACAACCAGCAAGTGCGTCCGAAACCGCGTCCACGAGAGCGCCCTCCGGGAGTTGAACGCCCCCCTGAGCTCGTCGAGATTTCCGGCGAGCAGCTCCGCCAACACGAAGTGGCCGACGAACAAGAGCAGCACCCAAGCGCAGAATCCGAGCAGCTGCGCCGCAGATCCGCTGGCGGGCCCGGTGGTGCGCTCGCCGGAGAGCGCCGTCCCGGTGGTGCGCTCGCCGGAGAGCGCCGTCCCGGTGGTGCGCTCGCCGGAGAGCGCCCAGGCCCAGTGCAGCGCCATGGCGAAGGCGATGTAATACGCTGGCCAGTCCCAGGTTGCTGCAATGGCGAAGCTGGCGAGGAAAACCGCAAAGTCTAGGCGGCGCCACGGTGGGGCGCGGCTGGCCCGGACGTAGAGGTAGAGAGCGAGCAAGCTCCAGAAGATGAAACCGGCCGAGTGATTGGCCATGTTGGTGTAGATCGCGTTGATCGGTAGCGCGACGTAGATCGCCGATGCAGCGAGGGCATGCGCGTCGTCCCAGAGGCGTCTCACGACGGCGAAGAGCATGCAAAGGGCGGCCACGCTCCAAAAGCCCGCCACGAGTCGAATCGAAAGCTCACGGTCACCAAACAGCTTGAGGCTCACGACATTGTTGAGGTGCAAAGCGAGCGGTGCGTGGGTGTAGAGTTGCTCGGGTTTCGGGGGGACGTTCGCGGTGTCGTATTGGAGAGGGAAGAGCACGTGCCAGCGCAAGGTGCTCCGCGCGGCGTTGTGGTACGCCGCTCCGTTCCAACCGTTGTGGCCGCGAGTCCATTGATCGGCGACGCCCCACGCGGCCAAGAAGACCTGCAGCGCGAGCACTATGGCAAAGGTGATGCGAACCGGCCTTCGCCCATCGCCGACGCGTTCAGGGCTCATGCTCGGGCAGTATGGCCGCTTGGGCCGTGCGCGTCAGCTTTCGAGAAGCCGGCGCGCGACGACGTGTGCTTGGATCTCGTTGGCGCCCTCGAAGATGCTGAGCACACGCGCATCCACCAGAAGCCGGGACGCAGTGTACTCCTCGGCGTAGCCATTTCCACCGTGGATTTGAACGTTGGCGTCGGCGGATTCCCATGCGGAGCGCGTCGCCAAGAGCTTTGCCATGCCCGCTTCGAGGTCACAGCGTTTCTCCTGGTCTTTTTCACGGGCGCTGAAGTAAGTCAGCTGCCGGCCAGCCTGGATGCGGCAGATCATGCGACCGATCTTGCGGGCGACGCGGGGGAACTGGAAGATCGGCCCGCCGAACTGCTCGCGTTCGGTCGCGTAGAGGATCGCGTCCTCGAGAGCCGCCTGCGCCACGCCGACCCCGCGCGCCGCGGTCTGGATGCGGGCGCTTTCGAAGGTGCGCATCAGCTGCTTGAAGCCTGCGCCTTCTTCACCGCCGAGCAGTGAGTCCGCCGGGAGCTTGAAGTCCTCGAACCCGAGCTCGTATTCCTTCATGCCGCGGTAGCCGAGAACGGTGATCTCGGTGCCGGTCAGGCCTTCATCGACGAACTCTGCTTCGCCGTCTTCGCCCGTTCGGCGAGTCTTTTCGGCCAGGAACATCGAAAGGCCCTTGTACCCTGGCTCGTCCGGGTTGGTGCGAGCGAGGAGGGTCATCAAGTCGGCGCGGACCGCATGCGTGATCCAGGTCTTCGCGCCGTTGACCACGTAGCTGCCGTCGTCTTGCTTCACGGCGCGCGTTCCGAGGTGTGCGAGATCCGAACCGATGTTGGGCTCAGTGAACACCGCGGTCGAAAGCACTTCGCCCGCGGCGAGCTTCGGGAGCCACTTCTTCTTCTGTTCCTCGGTGCCTCCGCCCATGATCAGCTCAGCGGCGATCTCCGAGCGCGTGCCCAGTGAGCCGACGCCGATGTAACCGCGGGAGAGCTCTTCGGTCACGACGCACATGGCAACCTTGCTCATGCCCAGCCCGTCGTACTCCTCCGGGATGGTGAGCCCGAAGACGCCGAGCTCGCTCATTTGTTCGAGAATGTCCATCGGGATCAGGACGTCGTTGCGGTGGATATCCTGCGCCCGCGGGATGACCTCGGCATCGACGAATTTCGAGAATTGCGTGCGAATCTCGTCGAGCATCTCGTCGCCAAAACCGGGGTTCGGAAAGCCGTGTTCCAGCGCGTGTGCGGCGAGCTCGAGGTAGACCTGGCCGTTCGAATGCTCGGCGGAAAACGCAACGACCTCCGGCCGTAGGACGGTTTCGCGCAGGTCGCCGTCGGTGATCCCGGCCTCGCTGAGGCTGATGTTCTCGCAGGCGCCGAGATCGACTCCGCCAACGATGGTGCGGGCCACCTCGCCGATGTACGCTCGGGCAACCTTGCGCTCGTAGTCGCCGCCGACGCGCTCCGACCAGTTCGCCAACTGACGGCAGGCTTCAAGCTCGGTCGCCAGGTATGCGACGGCGTGCGCGGCGAGCTGGTTTGCGTTCAGCTTCTTGGCGCTGATCCGGTCGCCATCGGATACGAGCGCCTTCACATTGTCATGCGCGCGCTGGTAGACGCCCTCGATTGCTTCGATGACTTTCTGCATGGCCTTCTCCTAACCGTTCGCGATCGCGGCGAGGGTTTCTTCGAGGTTCTTGAGTCCCGGTCGGGGAGCGCCGACCAGACAGGAGACCGTGCCGTGCAGCTTGTTCTCGTACATGAGTTGGTGCGCCTCGGGGATTTCCTCCCAGGTGAAGAGGCGCGTCATGACCGGCTTGACCTTGCCTTGAATCATGAGCCGGTTTGCGCGCCCTGCGGAGTCGGCGTCCGCGAAGTGCGAGCCGATGATTCGCTTCTGGCGCATCCAGAGGTGACGGACGTCGAAGTTGAGGTTGAAGCCGGTGGTCGCGCCGCAGATCACGATG
>Ga0209567_10000059_pt1 | contig 48687 bp, 47 predicted proteins | sample COG_12_FD_184756 | JGI IMG/M metagenome (GOLD analysis project Ga0209567, IMG submission 184756) | Pelagic marine sediment microbial communities from the LTER site Helgoland, North Sea, for post-phytoplankton bloom and carbon turnover... | ecosystem: Environmental > Aquatic > Marine > Neritic... | reverse complement strand
TTCACAACAGGCATTGATAAGGTTGAACTACCAACAATATCTTTGGTTATACCAAATAATAATATCGTCATATTAACCAATTATTTCCTTTTCCGGGCCTTTAAGTAGTTCCGGATATTTACTAAAGGGTTGTTTATACAATCTTTTTCCCGTTGCTGCCTTAAAAGCATTTGCAATTGCCCCACCTGCAGGTGGCAGAGTTGGTTCCCCAAGTCCGGTTGGAGAGAACTCGTTCTTCATAAGATGAGTTTCCACTATAGGTGCATCTTTCATTCGAATCAGTCGATATTTGTCAAAATTGGTAGCCTGTGGTACTCCGTTCTGAAATGTAAAATCACCATACATTGAATGGCCAATACCATCAATTACTCCTCCTTCAATTTGATTCATTGCCCCCAAGGGGTTTATAACAATTCCACAATCTACAACACAGGTTATTTTTTTGACTACGGGAGTTCCATTCTCCAATACTACATCGGCTACTTCTGCAACGTGACTGTTATGACAGTAATAATTAACAAATCCCTGATAGACCCCTTCAGGTTTTGTTCCCCAACCAGATTTTTCAACTGCTGTCTTAATTACCTTTTCCATTCGTTCAGGGGAATACTGAATGCGTTCATCGGTGGTTCCTTTAACTTTCTGTAATAAGTCTAATCTGAGTTGTATCTTATCTACTTCCATCATCTCCGCTAATTCATCAAAGAAACTTTGCTCGGCAAAGGCAAGGAAATTGGTATAAGGTGCTCTCCAGGCTCCAGTGGTAATATTACTCTGATATTTGGCTACATCAACCTGGTAATTTTCAATTGCCCCAGCCGGAAAAAAGTTGGGTATTAAGCCATACATATTAGAATTAATAGCCGCCTCTTTTAAATGATATCCTGTTACTTTTCCATCTTTAACAGCTGCTTTAATTCTATATTTTATTGCGGGTCTGTATATACCATCAGCCATGTCATCCTCGCGTGAAAATACAACCTTTACCGGTTTTTTAGCAAGATTTGAAATCTCTGCGGCTTCTACTGCAAAATCACCGTATAATCTTCTCCCGAAACCACCACCCATCCTTGTCATCTCTAAATGGACGTCCTTAAAATCTCGTTCTAATAATTCTGCGATATGTTTAGCGGTTCCTTCCGGTGTTTGAATAGGTCCTACTAAATGAATCTTTTCTGCAGTTACATTGGCATAAAAGTTCATTGGTTCCAGGCAGTTGTGCGGCAGGAAAGGAGATTCATAGGTTCTTTCCAGAACCTTATCCGCTTGTGCAAAAGCCTTTTTAACATTGCCGTCTGCACGAAGTGTTTCAAATTTGTTACCATCTAATAATCCCAACATCAATTTATCGTGATCTTCAGTGCTTTCCAATTTTGAATCTGCTTTCCATTCTGCCTTTAAAGCTTTTTTACCCTTCATTGCGGACCAGGTATCTTTTGCCAAAACGGCTATTTTATCACCAAACTTGAGCACTTCTATTACCCCATCTACTGCCTTAGTAGCCGAATCATCATAAGACTCCAGTTTTTGTCCAAATGCCGGAGGACGCATGACAGAGGCAATGACCATGCCTTCTGATTTATAATCTACCCCAAAAAGAGGCTCACCTGTAATTATTTTATCTATATCAACATTAGAGGCATCTTTTCCGATTATCTTATAGTCTTTTACATCCTTAAGAGTAACTTCTTCTGGTATTTCAAGAGCAGCGGCTTCATTAACAACTTCTCCATAACCCAATTTTTCTCCGGCAGCATTGCTAATTACACCTTCATTAGTGGTACATTCAGATGGATTAACCCCCCATCTGGCTGCGGCAGCATTAACAAGCATTTGTCTTGCGGCAGCCCCTGTTTCTCTTAAGGGATCCCATCCAAATCGAATAGACTGACTACCTCCGGCTACCTGTCTCGTGTAATTATTGGTATCCAAAATACCCTGCTTTACATAGACATCCTTCCATGCCACATCTAATTCCTCAGCAATAATCATAGGCATGGAGGTTTTTACGCCTTGCCCTATTTCAGGATTAGGTGAAAATATTGTTACCGCGCCATTATCTGCTATTTGAATAAAAGCGTTAAAATCATTGTAGTTTAGATTGGCCAAATCTATTGGTGGTTTGACATTTGGCTTACAGGCATTAAATAAGTTAAAACCAATTAATAATCCACCTCCTGCCATGGAGCTGGTTTTCATAAAGGATCTTCTGCTAAATGTTATTGATGTTTTTTCTGTAGACATTCTGACTATTTTTTCTGGTTCACTATGCCAACTTGTTTGCGGCTATTTCAACTGCTTTATAAATTCTTGTATAAGAAGCACATCTGCATATATTACCCTGCATGGCATCTTTAATCTCATTTTCTGTTGGATTCGGATTATTTTTAAGAAATGCTGAGGCGGTCATAATCTGGCCGGCCTGGCAATAACCACATTGTGGAACATCCACTTCTTTCCATGCCTCCTGAACAGGATGTGTACCATCCTCAGAGAGTCCTTCTATGGTAGTTATAGATTTTCCTTCTACTTGAGCCATTGTCAAAGCGCAACTTCTGACGGCTATTCCATCAAGATGAATTGTACATGAACCACAAAGTGCAATACCGCAACCATATTTTGTTCCTACTAAGTTTAAATGATCGCGTAAAACCCATAGTAACGGGGTGTCTTCGCTAACTTCTATCGACCTCGATTCACCATTAATATTTAGTTGATACATTGGCATGTGTATGTTGTTTTAAAGAGTTATCAGAATTCTTCTTAAAGTTATCAAAATTATAGGTATTTGACACCCATTTAACAAATTGTTAAATGTTAAATGTTTAAAGTTTATTTTGCCATTGCCATTTTATCCTTCAATTCTCTTCAGTTCAACAAGGCATTACTTTATTACTAGCTAATTTCAGAACGGGCAGCGGTGATAATAAAATTATATTCCCAGTCGAGCAACAAAATTTTTATATATGTTTTAACAAGATTTAACAAAGATTTTAAATCCTCTCATAATTTTAAATAAAATTGGTCGTTGTGCTGTTGGAACAACAAAACTTATGAAAATGAAAACTTATCTGAAGCTTCTCGGCCTACATTTTGCTTTTATCCTATTTTTTTCATGCGGAAACGCAGATGATGATGTAAATTTTGACATCAATCAGGCTGGTTCACTTGGTTTGGGTAATCCTGTTGATGATTGTCTTGACCTCGGTGAAAGCGATCTTGTATTATCTATTCAGGATCAATTTACCACCTTACCTGGCAAAGTGTCTATTTTTTTTAAAGTCTCCGACAATATTGGTAACCCCGTACCGGGTATTACAGCTGAACAATTTACCATTTATGAGCAAGGGAGAAATGACGAATGTTTTAATACCATATCTGCCTCAGAGTCTTTTGCACGTATTTCACCTAATTCGCAAATTTTCAATAATAACACTTTACTGGTTTTAGACCTTAGCAATAGCGTGCTTAGCAGCAGTTTAGATGAACTAAAATCTGCCACAACTAGTTTTATAAATAATGTTATGCCAGCGCAGGATGAAGACTCATTTAAAATGGCTGTTTATTGGTTTGATGGGGAAGATGAACTGCATTTATTGAATCCCTTAACTGCATCTAAGGATGAGCTAATAGCTGCAATAGCGAGTATAACAAATACTATTAGTAATGACCCATCAACAGATTTATACGGAGCAGTTATTAAGTCTACTAGCATCGCCTCCGAACTTCTTAACGATAGTACAAATAATGGTATTATTGGTGCTACTTCAGTGGTGGTTTTTACTGATGGCACAGACCAGGCTTCTCGATATTCTGAAGAGGAAGCCCTCAAAAAAGTAAATGAAGCTAATAGTAATATTTCTTTTTTTGCAATTGGCTTAGGATCTGAAATAGATACTGAAATACTAATGAAAATAGGTAAAACTTCTAGTGTTTTTGCTGGTAACAAAGAAGAACTTGAAACAACTTTTAATGATATCTCATCAAGAGTCACTGAACAGGCAAATAGTTTTTATCTCTTTGAATATTGCACCCCAAAACGAGATGGTAGTGGGGAAAACAATCTGGCTATTCAAGTAAATAGTGGCAATCTGAAAGGGGCTGTACAAACCAAATTCGACGCTACAGGATTTACGGGAGGATGCCAATAAACAACTAATAAAATAAAATACTCAAAGGGGTGCTAAATGGCGCCTCTTTTTTTTTGGCTTGTCAAAATAATATATTTTAAAGTAGGGTTTTTGTAATCCTACTTGTTTTATAAGTAACATCACCAATTAACTATTGCAACTTAAATATCATGCTAAAAATTAAAAAAAATGTTTAACGCTAAAAAAAGAAATCATGCATATAATAAATGAAATTATCCGTCAGAGTGCAATAGGAACATTGTCTAAATGGTATCAGAGCGCCATACTTTTAGTATTTTCATCAATAGTAGTTATATTGTTTACTATGTTGGTTGTATTGATTGCAAATGCCTCCCATCTTACAACTAATTTTAGTTACCTATTCAACGGAAACATATAGTCCTATTATTACATAAAATCCAGGTTTAATTTTTCGGACCTAAGAAATAAGGAGTTATTCTATTTATAGATCATTGCATTTACAAAATCGCTATTACCCGTATCTAAATCTATTAAAAACCCATTGATCACTGCTTTTTCAATTTTCTGATCTTTGATAAGGAGAAAAGTAGGATTTTTACCAACTGAGAGATTAAATTTTGGAACTTTGTAGGTTGTTGAAATAAGATGTAAAGGAATTGGTGATTTTTTCATTTCTTTTCCAAGTTGTTCTATCCTAATATAAGTATAACCGGATTTTAGTAATTCTATGGGGTTAAACTTATTCAGGTCCTTAACTGAAGTTACCGTCTTTGGATATACCTTTCCAGGTTTAAGTATATAGTCTGCGGCATTAAAAGTCTTATAACCATAATAGGTCGAAAGATCACCCTGATCTATTATTCGGCTGCTATACCAAAAATCGTCATGGCCCTTCATATCAACTTCTGGTCTTTGAATACCCAAATCAAGAATATATTCTGAGCCCATCAATTCATAACTTACTTGTTCTATTTTCAAATCAAAAAGTTTACGATCATTTTCCGGTATTTTTTCATAATCCTCAAGGGCAATATCTTTATAATTACCTTTTGCTACAGTATAAATTGCCGATAGAATAGAGACGTAATTCAACTTTCTTATTTCCTGTTTTTCAACATCTCCCGTATAGCCGCCTGATTCAATTAAAATTGTGCTTGTCCCCCACTTCTGAATATTATCTCCAAAAGCTCTTGGTTCAAAATCGTCGTTATATCTACCAACCTGTCCCGGTGCATATTTCTGAATAATATTATTCATATAAACAATTACTTTCATAGCATTACTCCTTACCTCATTTATATCTTTCTCATAATTATAGGCCGGTGCCAGATATGATATAGTAGCCGGTTTTTTAGTGCGTTCGGCATTATAATAAATACTCTGGTCATGAAGATTAAATCCGAAGTTGGCACTTAGACTATCCCGAACTTGTTTAAGGGTTTTGCTTTCAGGAGATTGGAGTCTAAGGGCATCCCGGTTTATATCTATCCCAAGGGTATTTCTTCTTTGAAAGACTTCCGCGCCATCCGGATTAAGCATTGGCAAAAAGTGAAGTCTTAGGTTTGTTAATATCTCTTCTTTTTCATCTTTAAAATCATCACTGTCCAAAAAGTTTAAAATATCAAATATGGCTTGGGTTGCTGTTGGTTCATTACCGTGCATTTGTGACCATAAAAATACATCCGTTTCACCTCTGCCAATACTGATTAGAGATAGTGTTCTGCCTTCAATTGAGCTTCCAACAGTAGTAACATCAAATTTGGGATTATTCTGGTACTTTATTACTAGTGGTACTAGCTCATGATGTTTAATGCGCCTTTTGTCTAGAGTTGTTTCTTTATAAGAATCATATGTTTCATATAGGGAATTTGTTATATCCACTGGCTGAGCATATAGCTGAATAGTCATTATAATGAGAAGAGTGGTATTTAAATATTTAATTGTCATTATTTTCTGGGTTTTTCGGTACTGGTTTAAAATTAAGATTTTTAGTTGCTTTACGTACTTTTTCCAGAAAATCTTTACCCGGATCTGTTTTTACTGTCCTATAGGTTTCGTCTTTCTCCAGCCATAGAGGATGGCCTACAAAATTTGTATACTCATAGTGTCCAATTAAATACTCAATTGGATATTTATTATAAAGGTATTCCACCAACCAAATATTCGCTTTTAACTGTGCCCTGGTTAAGGGCAGATCCTCTGTGCCACCTATATTTTCAATTCCTATGGCACAATGATTTAGTCCAATGACATGTCTTGCCATATTTGCTTCGGGCATCAAACTATAGATAGTGCCATCCCGGTCCACCATAAATTGGGAAGATACATTCAGTCCACTTACGCTTTCTATATCTGGTCTCCAGTCGGGCAAAGTTGGCGCATCAAAGGCCTCAAAAGCCTCTTCCAGTGTAGGAATTACTGTCCAGTGTAATACAATCATTTTGGGAGAAATGCCAGGAGATTCCTGTTCAAGCCCATAGCGTTCCAATAAATATTCACGCGTTAATTCCACGCGTTCCTGATCAAATACAATTGGTTTGTATTCAATTTCTTTGGAAGCCGAACAGGACAAGAATAGAATTGCCATTAATGTAAGGAGAAACTGCTTCATTAAGGTGACTTGATAGCTTTTATAATAATTGAATTATTTTTTTAGAGTACCCATTAATTCTTCAGATCTAAGTGCATATTGCATGGTGACTTTTTTAGCACCCCAATTCTTAGCTTTCTTTATATTCTCGCCCATATAAATATCTATTTTTCTCTTCCATCTGAGGTTCATTTTGTCCTTCACAAGATAGATTCCATCTAAACCCGTAATCTTTACTTTGGTATCATGGTCAATTCCCATTGACAATAGATCGCGAGATACAGCAATACATTTCATTCCCGGTTTAAGTGTATCTCCCCAGGCTCCAATATTAGGCTGATTTGAGGTTTGATAGCTCACCGAATTATAAGCCGAAGCAGTAACTTCAACAGATTTCCATATTAATTCCTTCTTTTCTTCATTATGACTTTTACATGAAAACATTAGAATACTAAATAGAAAAGTTAAAAAAACTCTAACCATAATATTCTGTTTGCTTTATTTTAATTTATTTTTCAGTATCATTATATCTATGTTTTCCTCGTTCCACTGCTTTGAAAATGACTCAGGTACGGGAGTAAATATATAAGTAAAAGAACTTATAATTATATCTTCATCTCCATCATTATCAACATCCCCGGTATCCATTAGGAACCATCTGCCAAATTTGGAATCCTTAAAAGTATTTACAGAAAATTTAAAATTAAGTTCGTCTTTATTTTCTAGAAAGACAAAGGATAAATCTGGTCTATTTTGATAATCGGGGAATGATGATACCAGGGCGATATCTATATCTCCGTCCTGATCGAAATCTAATGCCTCCAAGGCGGTGGCACCATTTAATGGATAAAAGTATGCCTCTGTAAATGAATTTTTTCCATTATTTATATGAATGCGCATTCCATGATAAGGTTTGGGCACAAAAGATTTGTCAGCATTGTCGCCATGTACCGTAATTAAGTCATCATCCCCATCATGATCATAATCGATTATTTGAAAAGCACTGGTGCCATAAACAGGACTAAAACGGATTACTTTCTCCGGTCTGAATTTTAGATCATTTTCATGATAAAGAATGGTGATTCCTTCATCCCCCTGGGCAGTTAATACTACAAGATCTTCATTGCCATCCTTGTTCATATCTCTTATTTCAGCTTTTATTGTGCCAGGTTGATTTAAAAGTACATGCTTTGTATAGGTTTTTTCTTTACTATTTTTTTTAAAAAGTGATAGCTGACCTTTTATATCTCCAAATTCACAAACAACCAATTCTTTTATCCCATCCCTGTCAAAATCATGAGTAAGCACATGAACAGGGCGATGGAGCGCTTCGGGAATAATCTTCATAGTATCAGGATTAATCTCGAACAATCTACCAGAGAATAGTTCACTGGGCCTAATGCTTCCAATTGCAGCTACAAACTTACTATCTCCATCTTCTTCTAGCGACACTACCGGACTGCCAAATCTACCTAAACGATTGTTTTGCTTGGTAGCAAAGCTGTATTCAGATAAGTTTCCATATAGATCACCTATCATGAGTCCCTTTCTATCCTTATTAAATTCCATATAAGTAAACAATGCCCCTTTTGTGCTATCCAGGGTAATCTTGGTTGGTGTGAACATTGATAATTCTTCAGGAATAACACTGTTCTCTATTGCTTGTAATGAATCGGGTGCATTACTAATAATATATTCTTTTAGAAGTTCCCAATCCTTTTTATCTAACATCGGTTTTCCCGGAAATATTCCGGTTTTAATAACGGCATCCATTTCTACAAATGAAAGTCCTTTATAAGGATTGTATCCAGAGTCTCTTATCCCCAGCCTTGCTCCCATTTCTGGTAGTATTTTCTCTGCCCAAATATCCTTAGGTAAGCTATTGATTTCAGGAGGAATGTGGCAGCTGGCACAATAAGTCTCATAAAGCACTACTTCTTTATCCTTTTTTGGGGAGTTACAACTACAAAGTAATATGTAAATACCAAATAGATGACTGCCGTATTTAAGGCTTTTAAATAAATTAGAAAAGTAGATCATAGAATGAAGATAGCCTTTACAACATCAGTATCCAAAATAGATGATTTAACGTGGAATCGGTACATAGGTTCTGTCTGTTTGCATCATTGGAAAAGTCCTATTCTTCCATGCCTGTTTAGCATCATCTATCTTATTTTTGCTATGAGAGACAAAATTCCAATATATATGTCGCTCCTCTCTAAAAGGTTCTCCCCCAAACAACAAAAGATGGGAATTGGCCTTGACCTTAATTTTGCAAACATCTGAAACTTTGGAGACCAGGATATTTCCTTTTTTAATTTCATGATCACAAGTCACAATAGCACCTTCCACTATGCAAATTCCAATTTCACCAAATAATTCGTTTGCTGTATCCAGCACGTAATCCTGATCGGTCTTTATTTCTATCATAAATAAAGGTGAATGAACAGGTACGGGTGATGTTCTGCCGTAGCCATTGCCAGCTATTAATTTAAAGGTCGCACTGCCATTATACCACTGGGGAAGTTCATCAGCACCAAAATGATAAAATTGTGGATCTATATCCTCCAAATCCTTCGGTAATGCAACCCATATTTGATATCCATTGGCAACAAAACTTCTTCCATTCCTCAGATCAGAAGGGGTACGTTCTGTATGGGAAACTCCTTTACCCGCTATCATCCAGTTTACGGAACCGGGTGTAATCCGTTGTTTAGTGCCCAAACTGTCTTCATGCATGATTTCTCCTTCTAGCATAAAAGTTAGCGTAGCCAGTCCGATATGGGGGTGTTGATCAACATCCATATATTTTTCAGGCCCCAAACTTGTGGGGCCCATATGATCAATAAAAATAAATGGGCCTATCATTCGCTTTTTACGAAATGGTATTAGTCTTCCAACAAGAAAGTCTCCAATATCTCTGCTCCTTTCTGCAATAATCAATCCTATATTAGACATTCAATCAATTTTTACATTCTTAATGAATGGGTTATCAATAAAAAGTTAAGTTAATAAAATTCAATATATGATTCTTCATGTGAATATGGAAGAAAATTACAATAGTCATCAGATAATTTGAAACACCATATAATGATCACATAACAGGAATTAGCCGGTTTACCACAAAACTGTGATCACTCACAACAATAATTATATTTTCAGAAAGGTTGGGTGTATGTTTACAGTGTAAATAACAAGAAGTTAATTTTTTCATTTTCATATAGTGTTCTCGTAAAAGAGTCCTGATCGTAAAGACAGGGCTCTTTTTAGTTTTAACAACTTTCAAACATACTGCTTTAAAGAATATCTATAATCATATCAGCCAGAATAGCAGATTATCCCATATAATTTATCTTTAAACCATAATTATGTGCCGGATATAAGTTAAGTTCATAAATTGGGGATTTTCAGCAAGACTTAATTCCATTGGAGTTAAAGGAACACATTGTTTTAGCAAATTTTTCCAAACTGAGTGCAATATATGAAAAGAGATGAGCATCAATTTTCCGTATTAATCCCCGATGGAGAAAGCAAATATTTAATGCTCGTCTTAAATTGTCTTTCACTTATTAAAGGCATAAAAGTGCATGTAATGTCTAATGAAAAATACATTACCATGCGCTATTCCAATAGGATAAGCAGTTTTTCTTATTATCCAAAAACCACCGATGATTCACTTTGGATTTCCAATATTAACAAAGAACTAACCAAATATAAAATTGATGTTTTGATGCCAATATTTATTAAAGGTCTCATGGCATTAAATATGCATAAATATTTATTGAGTAATGAATGTGCCTTGGTTACTCTTCCTTCCATAGCTTCTTTAAAAACCGCCTTAAATACCTAAACCTAAAAGGCTTAGTTAAAAGTGTTAGAAAAGATCCGCTCTTGTTGTTTAATTTCAATTACATTTGGAACAATACCCCTTTTAAATTTGCTATAAAAGATCCAATACCTATGATTTATCATTTTATTTGGCGAACAAAAAACGTTTTTTTTCAAAGGGTTAGGAAGCTTAAGGGCACAATTTCTTCCCAATAAACATGGGTAAATTTTTATGGAATCCACTTATTAGTTCCAAAATCTGGTTTTCTCTTTTCTAAAAATGCGTTTCTGCCTTCTTTAGCTTCTTCTGTCATATATGCCAATCTGGTGGCTTCGCCGGCAAAGACTTGCTGACCAACCATTCCATCGTCTGTAAGGTTCATGGCAAATTTTAACATTTTAATGGAAGTAGGTGATTTTGCTAAAATTTCCAGGCCCCATTCATAGGCAGTAGCCTCTAATTCTTCATGTGGGATTACGGCATTTACCATACCCATTTCATATGCTGCCTGTGCGGTGTAACTTCTTCCCAAAAAGAAAATTTCACGGGCTTTTTTCTGCCCAACCATTTTAGCCAGATATGCAGAACCATATCCCCCGTCAAAACTTGTAACATCAGCATCCGTTTGTTTAAAAATAGCATGTTCTTTACTGGCCAGAGTAAGATCACAAACCACATGCAAACTATGTCCTCCTCCTACGGCCCATCCGGGTACTACTGCAATAACCACTTTTGGCATAAAACGAATAAGGCGTTGCACTTCCAGGATATTCAGTCTGTGCATTCCATCATCGCCCACATAGCCTTTATGGCCCCTTAATTTTTGATCACCCCCACTACAAAACGCATAGACACCATCTTTAGACGAGGGCCCTTCAGCGGAAAGAAGTATTACGCCAATAGAGGTGTCCTCTTGTGCATCATAAAAAGCTTCATATAACTCGCTTGTAGTTTTCGGCCTGAACGCGTTACGCACATCAGGACGATTAAAAGCAATACGCGCAACACCATTGCTTTTTTTATAGGTTATATCTTCAAAGTTTTTAACTATCTCCCAGTTTATGTTCATTTTAAAGTAATTCTATATACACAATAAAGATAAGGCTTGTAATATTAATATCCTTTCATTTTTATCAGGTCTTAATCTTAATTAGTGTCGAGTTTATTAATGTTACAACTTGTTCTTGGCTTCTATCCATTTGGATAAATATTTAGTGCTCTGCAAAGTGTTATGTGTTAATATACCTCCAATAATATTAGTTGCTCTATGTTGATTCAGATTTTTATCTAATTCTATAATTTTCTTATAAAATTCTTCTCCTAAAACTACTTTGTTAAAATATTTGTTTATCAAATCTGTTCCCATAATTTGGGATTCCTTCCATTTATGTTTATTCAGGTAAAGTTCAATAGCGAGATTAGAAAAACCTGAGGCTTCGTCCTGTGTAATAGGATTTAATGCATCGGAATCGCCTATCCCTTCTACACCAATAGACGTCGTAACAGCAGGTGTTCCGTTCATAAAACCATCCAGAAGTTTTCCCTTTAAGCCGGCTCCAAAACGCAAGGGAACCAAATTAAGCTTTGCCTTAGACATTATAGAAGCTACATCCCTTACCCATCCTTTAATTCTAAAGCCTGTTTTTTCACACTCCATTTTTCGAATTCTTTCTGGCATATATGGACCATAAATATGTAATTCCGATTCCGGCAGCATTTGCCTAATTAAAGGCCAAATGTTGGTATTTAGCCATAAAATTGCGTCTATATTAGGAGCATGTTTCCCGTTTCCGATGAATACAAAGTGTTGTCTTTTATCAAAGGGCGGCCAAATGTTAGTAATATTTTCGTTTATTTTCTCGTACATAAAAGGAAGATGGAAAAGTAAACTGTCATCTATTTTAACTTTATCCTTTAGGAGTTTTATCTCAAATTCAGAAATTATCAATGATAAATCTGAACGGAAGATACTTGCCAGTTCTCTTTTTGAAATATCCAAACTTAGCCAATCGGATATATTAAATTCTTTTTTAATAGAGAGCGTTTTTTCTCTGGAGGTTCTGAGTGAATGAAGGTCTTCAGTATCCAAAATCCGAAGCGCATTGGGTACATTTTCTACTACTCTCCATCCAAATTGTTCCTCCATAATAAAACGGTCGAAAAGCACAATTGAAGGATTTAACCTCCGCACAAATTCATCAAAACTATGATGGTTTAGTTCTATGGTTTGCTGTTCAATACCATAGGTGGTTAAATTTTCGGAATAATCATTAAAGGCAGCGGTACTGGCAAAAGTAATTTGAAATTTTTTTTCTAAAAACCAATGAATTAATTGCATCATCCTGATTCCTGCCGCCGTGGCCTTAGGTTCCGGCCAGGTTAGACCTAGAATCAACACCTTATTTGAGTTCATAGCTCTACTCATGGTTAACTAAGAAATACATCCTAATGGATCAATTGTAATGTCCGGGTTATTATGGCCAGCTTCTGCTAATCATAGTTTCAAATATTACATCCTTGATGCAAATTTTTGAGATATATTCAAACGCAGTTTACGCTCATAATCTTCTTCCAACCATTCTTTATAATTCTTTGTATTGTTCATAATACAATATGAATATTGCCTCACCCGATAGGAGATTTCTTCTTTAAGCTTTTTGGCCAGAATTCTTGCATCAAAAACATCTTCACTATTTTCAACACATATTTGGGCATGCTGCTCTATACTGCGTTCAAGTACAGTTTTAGACTTCAGGCCTAGTGCAAAAACTTTTTTATATTCAGCCTTGACATCAAAATCAATTTGGGTAGAATTAGCAAATTCGGCCTTGAGTTCCGGAGGCATGGTATATACAAATTCGCGCTCTATATCTTCATCATTCTTAATGTTTTCGAGGAAAAAATCTGGAAAGTGAAATATTTCCTGCCAGTCAATAGGTGCGTCCCACATACCAAAACGGGACGTATTATTACCCATATCCACAACAGTGAAATCCGATTTATTTTGAAGAATACGAGATCCTCTTCCAATCATTTGGAAATAAAGAGTCAGTGATCTTGTGGCCCGGTTTAGAATAATGGACTCCACGGTTGGTTCATCAAATCCGGTAGTCAAAATACTGACAGAAGTCAAAATTGCATCTTTGGTTTCTGAAAACCATTCTAAGATTTGTTTTCGTTCTGAAGCAGTATTTTTATTATCTAAGTGTTTTATAGGATAACCGGCCTTCTTAAAAGTTTCATATACATAACGAGAAGTGTTTATACCGTTATTAAAAATCAATGTTTTTGTTCCTTTAGCAATCTCTTCGTAGGCATTTAATAACTTAGTCAGCATGCTTTGATTACCGTATAATTCATCAGACGATTTTACGGTATAATCTCCGTTAATTCCCAGCTTCAATGAACGTAGGCTAACATCATAGCTATACATATTGGCCATGGCAAGAAACTTCTTTTTTATTAGCGATTCAATAGATTCTCCAACAATTAGCTTACTGTAATTATCCTTCATCGGAAGCTTAATATTGGAGCTAAGCGGTGTAGCAGTTACACCTAAAATAATCGATCTTTCAAAGTATTTAAAAAGTTTACGGAAAGAATTATAATGAGCCTCATCAATAATCACTAAACCAACATTGTCTAACTCAATCATCTCCTCCTGTAGCCTGTTATTCAGTGTTTCAACCATAGCCACAAAGCACATGAAATTATTTTGGTCTCGCAATTCCTTAACTTCACTATTAATGATCATGTTCTTAACTCCAAATCCGCTAAGCATTCTGGAGGTTTGGGTACTTAATTCCAACCTATGCGTAAGAACTACTACTTTTTTTTGGGTTTTGGCTATAAATCTTTTGGCTATCTCTGAAAATACGACAGTCTTACCACCACCTGTTGGTAGTTGATAGAGCAGATTTACGTCTTCCGAAGCTTTTTCCAAATAGGAAAATATTGTATTCAGATCCTGTAATTGGTAATCGTAAAGCTTTTTTTCTATTTGATCTGTTGGTATCTGCAAAAGTGAAATTTCATTGAAAGATTTAAGGAAATACTAATGATGAAGTTGTCGTGACTCCAATTTTGCAAAATTATATGTTTTTTATACTTAAATGAAATTATAAAGCTGAAAACTACAAGTTAATATCCCTTTTCTCGATTAACTGTGTTATTCAAAGGCAATCCTTCTGTTAGTCTTCGGTAGTTTTCTAATAATTGTGGAATTACAGATTCAATATCCGAAACACTGGCAATATGAGGTGTAATATGTATTTTTGGATGAGTCCAAAAAGGATGTTCGAATGGCAGAGGTTCTTCGTGAAAAACATCTAATCCTGCTCCGGCCAGATGTCCGTTATTAATATATTCCAAAAGGTCTCCATCTACCAAATGCCCACCCCTTGCAACGTTAATAACATAGGATTGTTTTGGTAATTCTTTAAACAATTTATTATTTAATATTCCCGTAGTTACTCGAGTTAGAGGTAACAGACAAACAAGAATATTACTCCTGGACAGAAAGGTGTTTTTTTCGTTATCACCAGCGAATATTTCTACCCCGGGAATTACTTTCGGTGAAGTTGCCCATCCTATTACTTTAAATTGGTTTTTAATAAGGTCTTCTGCTAGCTTCTCGCCTAAAGCCCCCATCCCCATGATTCCAACAGTGGCATCGGAAATCCTTTTGTATTCCTGCGGGTCCCATACCTTTTTTAATTGATCTGTTTTATAACTATTAAGATTTTTGAAAAAACTAAGTATTAAAGCCAAAACAAATTCAGACATATCACTTGCTAAAACTGGATCAACTACCCGAGTTATTGGGATATGTTTAGGGACAGACTGGTCCTTGAATATAAAATCGACCCCGGCACCAAATGAAGCAATACATTTAAGATTTGGATATTGTTTCAGGGAATCTGCAGGCAGTTTCCAAACGCAAGCCATTGTAATTGCTTCTTTTGGGTGTTCTTCCAAATAGCTGTAAATAGAAATATCAGGAGCTTTGACCATTAAAGCTTTCTTCCATGAATCTATCTTTTTGTCTTGTCTTATAATTACAATAGCCATTTATTTTAAAAATTTTAAAAAATGATCAAACATTTAATTTGTTTCCAAATCTTTAAGTATTTTACACTTAATCAATTATATCAAGTGCCCTGGCAAAACCTTCGGAATATTCCCATTTTTGTTCCAATGTGGCATTATATACTTTTATAACTCGATCTTTAAAGTCGGGGAGCAATTCATAAAATGAAATATGATGTATTAGCTGTGTAAATGAATTAAGCATGCTTTTATAAAACGCATCAGGAACGTTGCGTTCACTTGAAAATGATTGTGCTACTTCAAGATTAAAGAGCATAACATCTGCTATTAAATAAGGAGCCATGCCTAATTTTAAAAACTGCTTTATATACTTTTGTGCAACAGACCTTCTGGCCCTTGCTTTTTTCCTTTTAAGAGGAAAGTACTCATTGGAGATTTTTACTTTAGCTTCTTGTACCCATTTATCTTCTCTTGGATTAAAAACAAAATCATAGTATTGTTTAACAGCCGGAAAACGGTCATATAAATCAACCATTTGTTCTTCTAATTCGGGCTTTTTAAGACCCGTCAAATACTTTTTAAGCGCTCTTCTACTCATTATACAGATATAAAGATAGTATTGTTAACTTTAATCAGCATATAAAGTGAAACTAAATAGTATTCAAATGTCATAAAAATAAGGCCCTTAACGGATACATGGAATCGTCATAATTTATGTAAAACAATAGTGGTTTCAGTTTGGAAAAGACAGAATAAAACACTATAATGAGAAATTATAAACTAATAATCTAGACGATATATATGAGGCAACTTAAGATTATCAAGCAGGTAACTAATAGAGAATCAAAATCATTAGATAAATACTTGCAAGATATCAGCAAAATAGAACTAATTACGGCAAATGAAGAGGTAGAATTAGCGCAGAAGATTAGAACCGGTGACCAGGCTGCACTTGAAAAGTTAACAAATGCCAACTTGAGATTCGTAGTCTCCGTGGCAAAACAATATCAAAACCAGGGATTAAAACTTCCCGATTTAATTAATGAAGGTAATGTAGGCCTCGTAAAGGCGGCCAAAAGATTTGATGAAACCAGAGGATTTAAATTTATTTCCTATGCGGTTTGGTGGATACGCCAGTCTATTTTACAAGCATTAGCTGAACAATCAAGAGTGGTTAGGCTGCCTTTGAACAAAATAGGATCTATAAATAAAATTAAGAAGACATTTTCCTATTTAGAACAAGCACATGAAAGACCTCCTTCTGCTGAGGAAATTGCAAAGGAATTGGAAATGAGTGTTAGTGAAGTAAAGCAGTCCATTAAAAATTCAGGCAGACATGTTTCTATGGATGCACCTCTTAAAGAAGGTGAGGATTCCAATTTATATGATGTTATGCGATCCGGTGAATCTCCCAGACCAGATAAAGATTTGATGCAGCAATCACTAAATACCGAAATAAACCGAGCTTTAGAAACCTTGTCACCAAGAGAAGCAGATGTTGTTAAACTTTATTATGGTATAGGCGACCAACAATCAATGACCCTTGCAGAGATTGGACAAACATTTGACCTTACCAGAGAACGGGTTAGACAAATACGGGAAAAGGCAATTCGAAAATTGCGTCATAATTCCAGAAGTAAGCTACTTAAAACGTATTTAGGTTAATTACAAAAAAAAGCCCGGTCTTCCCGGGCTTTAAATAACAATCTATAAAATAAAACACTTAAGAACAGCTTAGTTTGTGGATATTATAATCCATTAGAATTTCATTAAGATCCTCAATGAAATTCAAATACGCGGTATTGTCTTGATTCTGGTTTGCCATAATAATAATTTTTAAAATGAAAAAGCCGAGTGGTCTATAAATAGTCCAATTCGGCTAATTCGTTTAAACTTAAAATTTCATTCAAATCTTGGAGGAAATTTAAATACTCCTCCCCATAGGTGTCGTATAACATGGTAAGATTGGGTTTTACATTATTGAGATTTGGGTATCAATAATCATATAGTAAACGTAAAAAATTTAATAATATTACCCAATTAAATGTGGTGAAGCCAGCAAATTTTGTTGTAAACTATCAATCTGTATGGGTCAAGCGAGGAATTAGAACTTTGTATGGTACCTAAATCCGGCAGAAAGTGCCAAAAAGAATTTACCCGGGTCAAATACTAATTCCTGTCTGGTGATGCCAAGGCTGGCCCTGTAGCTGTTTGTTATACTTTTTCCGGTAAACTGGTATTCGAAAAGAAGTTGCTGAGATTCTACAAAAAGCAATGTCTGGGCAAGTATTATATCACTATCTGAGATAAGTTGCTTAATTTCAGGTGAATAACCCAAAATGAGGTTTATTCCAAAATAATTTTCACGATCCTGAAAATATTTTCGAGCCAAAAGACTTCCGGAGATGCCCATTGGCCCATCAGTTCTTGGGGTGATGTAAGGTCTCAAAGAAAAATAATAATCCCCGTTATAAAGCCCTACAGATCCGGTATAAATAATAGCCTGGCTGGTTACGAAATCCAAATAGCGCATTCCCGCTGACACTTCCAAAGCTTTCGGGAGATTAGCGTAAAGCTCTGCTCCTGCCCTATGATTTGGAAAAATTTGCGAATCAGAATATCCATAATTGCTATAAGCGTAGAATGTTTTAGAAATTTTTGGATAAAAATCCATCTCATACTGCAAACCATTAATGTTAAACCTATTACTGTAATTAACCCTAGGTATAATTTTTCCTATCTCTGTATCCCTTATATACTCTACACTTGAATAGATCATGGGGTCATATACAATATCAAATACATCTAAAGAATTAATGACACCTATTCTGTTCTTATAGGATTTAGTTTCCGCTTCTTTTGAGTCTTTTTCTACACCCTTTTGGGAAGTAGCATTTTGTTTATTGTAAATCTCATTTAAAATTTCCGCGTGCAACGACTGTAAATCGTAATCAGTGTCAATAAAAGTTAGCGCTTTGTTTGTCAAACCTAAGGCAATTGTATAATTCTCAGCATATATTTCATTTTTTATTGCAGCTATCCATACTTCCTTATTTTGTCTTTCAACAGAGGTGATTTTATTGAAATGCTTTCTTGCTTCATTATGATTACCATCCCAGCTATAAGTTTTTGCTAGAAGGTTTCTCACGTCTGTATATTCTGGATATTTTGAAAGTATTAGCTGTAAAGTGTCTCTTGCGATATTATGGTGCCCTTCAAATGCAAGATCCCTGGCAATGAAGAAAGAAGTATCGGGATTTCCCTGATAAGCCAATTCTTGTGTGATTCCTTTTTGAAGGAAAACGAAGAAAAGAAAACCTAAATATTTTAACCTATATAACATTATTTTATATCTGAGATTACCAGTGATTCATCAATTGATTTTTTTAATTTTTTTTGACTGTTTTCCAGTTCTCTAGTTTTATCAATTTTCTGCAGAGCCCGCTTCATTTTGTTTTGTACTTCTTTATTACGTATACCGTTTCTGGCAATCATACGTTGCAGTGTCAAAGCCCGATCATTGTTATCTGACCAGAAATAGACGTCCAACAATGCGGCATAGCCATCAGCATATATAGGGTACTTTTGAATAGCTCCTTCCAGAATATCAATTGCTATATCATACCGACCCTCCCAGGCATGAATTCTTCCCATTAATATTTCCGTATCCGCATGGCCCGGTACCTGAGCTAAAATATATCCACTCAAAAGAAGCGCACGTTGAGTATCGCCTTTAAAGGCTAATTCTTTTGCCGTATTGTATGCATTATCATAGTCACTACTATTAAAAACACTATTTATCCAGACCATCTCCTCTTTGGAAGGGTTACTTTTTAGTTGAGCAAATAAGTTTAATGAGGAGGGAATAATTTTATTATTTTTCATAACATATTTATTGACCGCTTTGAAATACTTATGATGTTCTTTTACCTCTTGTTTTAAAACTGAAGTATCAGGATCTATCAAGTTCAATTCACTATTAAGGTCAAATAAATTACCTCCGGAAAGAAAATGATTGCCGTATACAAAATCCTGAATATTGCTATTATGTCTTAAAAGAGGAATCTTTTTATTTGAGTCAAATACCCCATCATGAATAAGTCCTTTCCCCAACCAGGCAACTTCAGATGGTATTGTCATATCATATCGCGATTCTAATAGCCCCAGGATTGCCGGTGCAACGTCTTCGTGGGAAACCAAAGAAGCTATCTTTGCTGGTTGTTTTAATAAAGGACTGTAAATAATTAAAGGCACCCTATATCTTCCCAAATTATCTTCCAGTGGTAGATCGGTAAGGTTATGACTGCCTGCAATTATTATGATGGTGTTGGCGTAATCCGGATTTCTGGCAAATGAAGAGAAAAATGATTTTAAAGCACTGTCAGCGTATAAAATACTGGCAAAAATCTCTTTATTCTTCTTTACCAACTTTAAAGGCCTCGACTGCATTTTTCCTTCTGCCAAAATTTTGTCAACCTGGAGTATATAAGTTTCTTTTTCAGGAATAAGAAAAGGCTTTTTAGAACTTAATGTAAAGAAGACATCTAGTCTTGGTTTTTTAGAACTATAGTGATCATTTTGCCATTTCCGAAAGAGTTCTTTATCGGGATACCCAAGGGATATTCCTGCTGCATCTTCATTTTGCATTGAATATTTGCTTCCAAATCCTTTACTGTCCAAAATAAAATCGACTCTTTCTTCATAGAGAAATTTGTCTAATTGATTTAGAGCACTGTTCCCACCGTAGTTAAAAGAAGTAGTATAGTTATTTTTTTTAAGGATCCCATAAATAGTCTGTCTGGCAGGAGAATCTGCCGAATTAGTAAATCCATTCTCTCCAAATGGCAAAGAACCTAATAAACAGGGCAATGCAGCATGACTTTCTCCGGCATTACTCAAATAATTGTTCCAATACAAGGATTTGGCCTGAAGCGAATCTAAAAAAGGCGTAAATCCGCGATATATGGCCCTATCACCTACAAAATCTGATCCCAGACCTTCTACCATAATAAATACCAAATTGGGTTTCCTATCCTTTAAATTAAAGTAGGGAGCAAGGTTTTTATTGGAAACATAGCTGTGTAATAGTGGATACTCTTCTTCCCCTTCATACTTATTAAAATCAAAAACCTCATCAGCTACACTATACGCTAAATACTGTAGTTTATTTTCGTTAACTGGTTTTTTATCGGAAGTTAAAGTGGCTAGAAATAAACTAAAAAGAATAATAGTCAGTGGAAACATCCGGCTAATAGTACCATATACAGAAGCAGTAAATCTATAAAAGAGGTATAGAAACCCAGTCATAACGGGGAGTAGAAGCAAAATAGATAACATTAAGGTAGCAGTAGATGTCCTGCTGCTATAGACTTCTAAAAATCCGGCACCAAGTATGTCGTAGTTCCGCACATAGAATTCTACTAGTAAGCCCTCAATAATTAAAATAAGAATGAATAGTATACAAGTAACCTTTAATCCTAAAGAATTTTTCTTTTCTTCTAAATAATTAAAGATAAAAGCCATAAAAAGGCTGATCATGGCTGTAAAACCAGAATGATGAACAACCAGAAGCAATAGGCTTTTAGTAAAAACCCCATCAAGAACACCCGCCATATACAGCCTAATATTTTGATAGAGTGAGAAAACCACCAAACATAAGAAAAATGCCATTATAAGGCGTATAAAGTCCCTTAAGGTCTTACGCTCTGCATTTTGCGATATGTTAGTTTTTATCTGCATTTTATTATGTTTTAGCAAATCCTTTTCTTACCTGTGATCCCCAACCGGATTTTACTTTGAATAGTTTCTTGATATTACCCCGAATGGAAGACCATACCACCAGGGGGTGAAATGTAATAGGTTCAATTATCGCACAAATCATTAAAATTAGAATATCCTTCGTTTTAGTATATTGATTGTAAGAATACACATCCCACAGAATGGCATAAAATGAGAACATGATGGAAAATGAATAGACTGTAATAGTAATTGCGAGAAAAAAGTCAAGGTTTAAAATCCCCATATAGTAAAATATGATTATGGAGAAAAATCCTATAAATTCTAAAATTGGAGCTAGCCATTCATAAAAAAACCAATATGGATAACTAAGCATTCCGAGTCGGCCAAACTTAGGGTTAAAAAACATATCCCTATGTGTAAACAGGGTTTCCAAGTTTCCACGTGCCCATCGATCTCGCTGATTCACAAGGTTCTTAGTACTTTCCGGAACCTCTGTCCAACATAGCGGATCCGGGATATATTCAATCGTATAGGGAAGTTTGCGCTCATGCATATGACGCCTCATTCTAAATACAATCTCCATATCCTCGCCCACTGTTTTTGTGTCATAACCACCTACTTCCAGAGCTATTTCCCGATCGAAGAATCCAAAAGCACCTGAAATGATCAACAGACTGTCTATCCGACCCCAGGCCATTCTGCCTAAAAGAAAAGATCGGGTATATTCTAATAATTGGAACCTGGCCAGCCAATTTTTCGGGAGCCTTATCTCCTCCAGAGTTCCCCCCGATATTTTACTGGAATTAGCTATACGAATTACGCCGCCAACGGCAATAACCCTTTTTTGAGTTCTTTGATAAAATGATTTTACAACATGCAATAACGCATCAGGCTGTAAAAGGCAATCCACATCTATGCAGCCTACATATTTATTTTCTGATAGTTGTATGCCTGTATTTAAGGCATCAGATTTACCACCATTTTCTTTATCAATAACTGTTAGCTTTGAGAAGGAGCGCTGCTTTGATTTGTATACTCCCCGCATAGGTTTTGAACTCCATTCAGGGTCTATTATGCGTTCCACTTTCTCCAGATCATAGGCGTCTATCATTTTCTGTAAGGTGTCATCCTTACTTCCATCATTAACAACCATTACCTCATAATTCACATATTGAAGGGAAAGAAGAGACCTAATGTTTTCAACTATGGTCAACCCCTCGTTATAGGCCGGAGCAATAATAGTAATACTTGGTGCCAAGGGTGAAGCCATTATCTTGGAAAGATCAACGAAACTGTTTTTATTTCTGTAATGGATAGAATTTCTTGTAGCCAAGTATCCCATAATACTAAACATGGCGAATAGTACTACTGTAAACACAATAAAAACAATGTTTAAATATTCTATGAATATATTTAATAAACCACTATCCATTAAACTTCTCCTTAAATTTTTCAGGGAATGAAATGATATTTTTAAAGAACGAACTCAATACCTTCTCTTCCCTTCTATTTACTTCTTTTTTATTGATTTCATTTATATTCTGGTACTCCTCTATTTTCTCTAATGGAGCATCCACCAGCTCAAAATCCAAGTCAAATAGATGCATTTGATTATTGTCATTTTCACTAATTAAATCGTTTAAAAAACATAATTCTAATGACTTCAAATTATGCGCTTCTTTATTCAGGATGTTCACAGGTGTTATATTTACCTGGCTTTTTGACTCAGGTCTTTCATCATCTAAACTCAGTTGTTGAGCTTCTAATTCATCAGTTTGTATTTGTGTTATAATCTCCTCAATTTCTATTTCAGGAGTTAAGAGTGCCTGCAATTCTTTTAATATTATTTCTGCTTTAGCACTTACTTTTTTATCATTATCGTTTAAAAGCGTCTTTAAAAAATGAACTTCTTTCTCATCGCCTACTGCTAATATCTCATCCAATAAAATAAGTTTGGACTCAGTATCGCAGGTTCGGAATAATTCTTGAAAAATGCTGAAACCATAAAAGGCAGGAATAGAATTATCATCTTCATCTTGATTTTCGTCTCCCTCAATATTATCATTCCAAGTAGAGGCATTTAAAGCGGCAGATTGTGCCATATTCCGGATTCCTTCTGATTCGCTAACAAAGGACATCCAGTCAATTGATTTTTGGGCTATTGTTGAGGAATTTTCAAGTTCTTCTTTAGGAAGCCAATCTACCTCCAGTAATTTGTTGTACAGATCAGAAGATTTTTCTTCTTCACCAACTTCTTCAATGATTACCTCGAGTGACAAAATAGTCTCATCTACCTTCTCATTCTCATCTTTAGAATTCTCCACAGTATCTTTTTCAACAACAAACGGTAAAAATTCCAATTCAGGATCTTGGGCATCCACAGGAGCACTATCTATATCATGGCTCTTGATTTTGTCAAGAATAGCTTCTAATTCTATTCTGAATCTTTCCTCTTCGTTAATTTCTGTTGTTTCCACCTTAATATTATTGACTTTTTCAGCATCCACAATTTGTTCTAATTCCTTATTTTCGGAGACCATAGGCAGGAAATCCAGAGGTAAATAATTCACTTCCTGATCCGATTCATTGAATTCCGTAAGCATGTCCTCCAATTCCTCCATAAAGCAGATATCAAAAATTATTTCGTCCTCAAATTCCGGGTCCAAAGGATCCTTTATTTCCAATGACTCTTCTTTATGGCCCGTTGCAGGCCGACTGTCGTCCTGTTGTAAGTTGTTATTATTCATAATTTCTGATAATTGAGTAGAATTGTCTTCTACATTATTATCATAATATTTGGTTGTAATATTTTTATCAATACCTTCTGTTGGAACATAGGTTTCCGGAACTATAGCATTGATTGTGCTTATAGCTTTACTTTTTACAAGGAAGTTTGATTCTTTATTAACTATAGTTTGAAGAAATTCTATATTATCCGATTTTCCTAATGAAGATATAGTGTCAAGAATCTGTATTTTAATATCCACACTACAGTTTCTAAAGACAGATTTTAACGTATCTACTGCTTCAAAAACACCGAAATCCTTAATGCATTGAATGGCTTCTGATTTAATCTGGTTATTCTTATGCTTTACTAATTCTATCAGAGACTTATTAGCGTCATTTTGGTTATAATATTTAATAAGGCGAAGGGCAAATAATACCACATCCCTGTTTTTGGAGGTAAGCCATGCTTTAAATCGCGGAGGTGTAAAGTCCTCAAAATTCCTAAGTACGTCTAGTAGTTTTAATTGTTGCCACTCTGAGATTCCATATCTTGTAGTATCTAAAAAGTACGAAATACCTTCAGGTTTTAATGTAACCGTTGCTATTTGCGCTTGTTTGCGTACAACTCCTCTTTTGTCATTTATAAACTTTTTTATAAATCCATAAGCAGCTAATACTTGCATTTGGGTTAATTCCAGTATTCCCTTGGAAACCAGCTCCCAGCGCCAGCTCCTTAATTTTTTGAAGGCATCTAAATGAAGCTCCAGGTCCTGGTATAAATTAAAGATACGATTACGAGAATCACCCGAAAGGTCTTTTTGAAGATCTAACAAGATCTCTATTAATACTAACCTGCTAATCGGTGATTTCAATAGCTCACGAATTTCAATTTTTAATTTTATGTATTCATAATTTTCTTCCTTAGTAGCATCTGTCTCGTAGAAGAGGAAATTGCTGATGATAGGTGCCAGGATTTTTTTTTGACGGGCTACTTTTGACGCTTTGGCAGAAAGACGGTTTCTGAATATAAAAACGAATGAAAAGAATAAAATCCCGAGTCCGGAAAACAATATTGTTAAATCCCACAAAAGATCCGTATGGATCTTTGGTACACTTATCAGCATAATGCTGTGATATGTTTGTGAGAATATTTTCAAAAATTATATTTTATTTAGCTCCCTTCCCACCCTAACCAAAAGTTCCGAAGGACTTACCGGTTTAGATATGAAGTCATTGGCTCCTAATTCAAAAGCACTAAGAACATTTTCTTCGTTTCCCGCAGATGAAATAATGATTATTGGAATCTTTGAGTTCAATTGGTTTCTTACGTAATCTATAAGCTCAATGCCGGAGAAATAGGGCATCATTATATCGCTAACAATAATATCCGGAGTTGCCTTTTTAAGATATTCTTTTACGTCCCTACCGTCGTTTGCTACATGTACATTATAGCCCCCTTTTTGAAGTCTGTAATCCAATAAAGATGCCAACAACTCATCATCCTCTGCTAATAAGATATTCTTCTTTACCATCCTACTCGTTTCTTTCTTTCTTTAATCGTCTTAATTCTTCATCAATTATCTTTTCTGCTTTCGGATATTCCTGTACAAATCTGTCTAGCAGAAATTGCATATGGTTTTCATCTTTAGTAGTCTTTGCAATGGTATTTAGTTGTTCCACAATGGAAAATAGCTCCATCGTATGCATCATTTTTAAACCGCATTTTATCTTGTGTGCTGCGAATGCAACCCCTTCTATATCGCCATCTTGCAATTTCATTTTAACATTGCCAATAAATTCCAGGGCATTCCTTTTGTAAAGGCCTGTCAGCTCCTCTAACAGCTCTAACTCACCCATGCAGTCTTCTAAAACAGAATTAAGATCAAAACTCGAATCAATTGCCGATTTAGTAACCTGATTATCGTCTGATGTCGCGCTTAATTGGAAATTAGTTTGGAGGTCATTCCTGTTTTTAATTAATTTTGATAGAAGTTCTTCCGGGCTAAACGGCTTAAGGATAAAATCATTGATTCCATTATTTTCACATTCGTTTTTGTCATCAATAGTGAAGTCTGCTGTGAGGGCTATTATGGGAATCTGGGCAACTTCTTTTTTAGTGCTCTCCCGGATTTTTTGTGTTACTTCAAACCCACTCATTATAGGCATTCTGAGATCCATAAGTACAATATCAATTGCTGTGGTTTCAAGGAGATTTAAACCGTAAATAGGATTTTCTGTAATATAGGTTTTGCAACCCCATGAGTTTAACCGACGCTCAATAAGTCGCTGATTTAATGCATTGTCTTCAAATACCAGGATCCTCATTCCTTTTACCTCTTCTGAAGAGATTTCAACTGGTTGAGATTTAGATATGGTAGTGGATGGACCTTTTGTATAGGGCAGCGTGAATTTAAATGTGGTACCAACACCAAGCGTACTTTCAACTTTTATTTCCCCGTCTAGTTTATCGACGATCTGCTTCACAATGTTCAATCCAAGCCCAGCACCACCATATTTAGAAAATGTTGGTTGACTAGCTTGTTTAAATGAACCGAAAATATGTTCTAAATCCTCTTTCGATATTCCTATTCCAGTATCGGCAACAAGGAAGTCTACTGTAACCTTTTCTTCATCCTGTCTGAGTAGTTTAATTTTTAACATTATCTCACCCTCTTCCACAAACTTTATAGAATTCCCAAGCAGGTTTAGTAATATTTGTGACAGTTTAGAAGGATCACCAATAAGGTTCTCGGGGATGTTCTTGTCAACATCAACTTCGAGTTTTACATCTTTACCCAACATAAGGGTATTACAGAGATAAACAACATCCTGTATAATGCTGAAAAAATTAAAATCCAGCATCTCAAAATTTTCCAATCCAGCTGAAAGTTTGGAATATTCCAAAAGTTCGTTGATAATATCCATAAGGGAATTGGAAGCCGATCGAATGGCGTTTACTTGCTGCTGTTGATCTTGGGAAAGTTCACCTTCTTTTAAAAGGTCTGCAAATCCAATTATCCCGTTTAGTGGAGTTCTTATCTCATGACTGACTGTTGCAATTAACATTTCCTGTGCCTTTTGCAGCCGTTCTTTTTCTTTTATCGATTCTGATTTGGAATCCTGATTAAGTGTTATAACTTCTCCCCAAATCCGTTTTTCAAGATGGGTTTTAAAGGCTTCAAAAGATTTTTTAAGACGAGTGGCTTCATCTGCAGATAATTCTTCAAATGAAAAATTATTTAGAGTCGTCTCAAGTTCCGACAATTGAGAAAGTAGGTTTTTTGGTTTCAAAGGGGGGCTTTTTGGTTAATTAAATGATTGAAAATTCAAAAGGATAATTCTACCCGGGGTCTTAACAAACTCAAATTTTATAGGCTTTAACATGTCTAAAAATCATCATTTACATACCCCCTTGCAATTAAATGTTACCTAGGGCGCGTATTATGTTGTCAAATTGCTTTATTTGTAGGTATAAAATACATCGTATGCGACATATTATCAGATTTTTCTGTCTTTTATCGTTCATTGGGTGCACTGAATCCAAAAGGTCACAAAATTCGGACTTTGAGGCAACCGCCAGAAAGATTCATGAAAATGTAATTACGATTGATACGCATGATGATATTAATTTGAAAAATTTTACTGATAGTATAAATTACACACAGGATTTGGAGACCCAGGTTAATTTACCGAAAATGAAGGCGGGAGGATTGAATGTGGCATGGTTTATTGTCTATACCGGTCAGGATTCCTTAAACCCTGAGGGATATGCTAGAGCAGAGGCAAATGCCATGGCCAAATTTAATGCTATTCATCGTTTATGTGATACTCTGGCTTCGGATAAAATTAAACTCGCCAGAACTTCGGAAGAAGTATATAATATTCATCAAACCGGCAAACAAATTGCAATGATTGGTGTGGAAAATGCTTATCCGATTGGCGAGGATCTATCCAAATTTGAGATGTATCAAAAATTGGGCGCAAGGTATATCTCCCTTGCACATAATGGACATAGTCAATTTTGTGATTCAAATACTGGCGAAAAGGACAATATATGGTTGCATAATGGTTTAAGTAATCTAGGTAAAAAGGCTGTATATGAGATGAATAGGTTAGGTATTATGATTGATGTATCGCATATTTCAAAGGAATCTATGATTCAAATTTTATCCTTGACCAAAGTTCCAGTAATAGCCTCCCATTCTTCCGCACGTGCGCTATGTGATCACAGCAGAAATTTAGATGATGAGCAATTAAAATTGTTAAAAGAAAATGGTGGTGTTGTGCAAACCGTAGCCCTGAACGCCTACTTGAATACAGCGAAATATGAGAAAAGGGAAGACTATATGAAAGGGATTTACAAACACATTGCAGATTCGCTTGGAATAAAATGGATTGAAAAATCCCAATTAGGGAACCTAACCGAAAAACAACTGGATGATTATCTTGAAAATTCCATTAGAGTTACCGAATTGGCGAGAGCAATTGTCGCTGACCGAAGTGATATACCACCCGAAGTGGATGTGTCCGACTTTGTGGACCATATTGACTATATGGTTGAACTGATAGGTATAAACCACGTAGGAATAAGCTCTGACTTCGATGGTGGTGGTGGAATTAAAGGATGGTCCGATGCTTCTGAAACCTTTAATGTGACTTTAGAATTGGTAAAAAGAGGATATTCTGAATCCCAAATTGAAAAATTATGGGGAGGCAATTTGCTTAGGGTACTGGATGAGGTTCAGGAATATGCAATCTCTCTGAAATAGTAAGACTAATGTAAAACGGTTGTGAATAGCTTAAACTTAATATTCATATAGACCTATTAAGGAATTAAAGATTCTATATATGTCCGATAAAGGCAAACGCGTTAACAAATAATTAGGGAAAAATTATAAATTATGTTAAGTTAACAATAAACTTTTCTTAATACCTTTTATGTGAGGGATGAAATTGAATAGATTTAACAAACCTAAACAAATTTATTGATGCAAACAATCAGCAAATACTTCGTTGCCCTTCTTCTTTCTTTTTTTTCCAATTATGTGAATGAGCCTCCAATTGAATCTGATGAGCAGGCCGGAATTCATGAAACCCATATTCAACTCAAGAAACAGTCAGACTGCAATAAGATGAAAAAGAGTTTTTCTGAATTCGAAAATTATAGCTAAGTCATCATGGAACCTGAAGGAATAGCATATCACAATTCCGATCCGTATTTCACGATTTTCAAAATTCCCCAGTGGAGAGCTGATTTATATAAGTTTTTGTCCGTTACATTTTGGGGAAGTTTGCCTGGCACTTTACAGCGAAGAATTTCTGCTTTTTATTCCGGGGTTTATGATAAACCTTTTACTAAATATATCATTGCTCCATATATAAGATATTATTATAGGGATACCAATTACAAAGACAAATTTCTCCCGCCGGAAGGGAAGAAGGATTTTGGCAGTTTTCAGGATTTTTTTATTCGCAGGTTTAGGATGCTTCCCGTAAATAAAAGTTCGTGGGTTTGGCCCTGCGAAGGTTTGCTTTGTGATGAAGGAAAAGTCCATGAATTTGGAACATCAAGAGTTAAAAGTGATATACGTACTATAGAAACAATTTTTGGAGTATCTAAAGGAGACATCCCACCCACGTATAGCTTTACAAACGTATTTTTGCATAACAAAAATTATCATCGGATACATGCTCCAGTAAGCGGCAGTATTACAAGAATCCAGCATATACCTGGAGATCTTATTGTTCTAAGACCATGGATATACAAACAAAATCCATCCTTACCTGCATTCAGGAACGAACGTTACAATATTGATATTACGGATAATAAAGGCAGAATTTGGTATTTATCCATTGTTGGGGGCCCTGCAGTGGGTACTATAAAACTTCCCAGATCTATAACTTTGGATAATAAAATTGAAAAACTTGAGGAATTGGCACTGTTTTATCTGGGCTCTACCTGCTGTATGGCTGCACCTGAACACCCAAAACATCACTGTAAAAATTCCTTCGTAGAAGTAGGTGCCACGTATTGATTAATTGGTATGAACAGTCAGGGTTTTTGTTACATTGAGGTTAATCCTGAATTTTTCATTTATCTTCCTTATAAAGAAAGCGGACAACAAAGGAGATTCCAACTCCATGTTCTGATGAATAAAAAAATGGATGTTATTAAGTCCCAAAGTATGCCATTCCCAAAGCCGATCTACCCATTCCTCAAGGCGGTGATAATCACTTTTATGATTGGCTCCAACAAAACGAACAAATGCCTCGTTGTTAGTGAGTCGCATATGCATAATATCCCTTCTTCCGGCGGTACCAACCAAATTTCATGCTGCCTCTTATTACTTTTAAAGGATGTTGAAATTACATATAATTCATAATACTTTAGAAAACTAACTTATGTATATTGACAATTGCAGTATTTTTATTGAAGTTCTGCATGTTCATAAACCAGTTAACAACTAATTGCTCTCCAGGTTAAGCATAGCCGGCGTATTTTCTAATTTTATAGAAACTTCTTCAGATGAACCAAAGATCTGCTGACCTCCTTAGCCTAAGGCCGGAGATTCCAAATGCCAAAATAACCCCTGACATGAGTAAAGACGAGCAATTCCAGAACGGAACCTTGCGTCCTATAATCAAATTTCAGAATCCATTATTAATCGAGGCATTTAAGAACTATATTATTAAACATAAGAATGGGTTTTATGAATTGAGCATTCAAAAACGTCTGGATTATATAGAAAATGCTATCCAAAAAGACATCAAATTCCGAAATGCCCTTAAGGGAATGGTTATTGGACAGTTTACAGTTGAAGAATATATGACCTATATTCAAAACTCATCGGCTCTCAACAAACGGATGATGAATATGGTAATTGAACGTCTCAAGGACCAGGTACAAGCTTTCGAAGCTTCGGTATTAGTTTAGAAGTGATTCTCCGTTAAGATTGGTTGTCAGGATTTCGCTCATTAGATTAAAATAAGGTCTGATTTCTTTAAAGGATGTGTTCACTTCATCTATAAAATCTTTGTTCAACACTTCTTTATCGTTAAAATTTCGCACAAAAATAAAGGCTTTCTTCCTTATCAAATCAATATTAGGATCTTCCTTATTAAATCCTTTAGGAGCTGTTTTAACTTCGTCACCAACCAGTTCACCCCAAGTATTTTTAAAGGAAGGCTTATTGATTAATTTTCTAAAAGCTGTAGCATCATGCTCAAATTCTTTACGAATACGTAAAAGATCTTCCTTATTGGGTTCCCAAAAACCCGTGGCTATAAATGATTCTCCAGGTCGAATCTGTAGATAATAACCACCCCTAAGTTTAGCTCCCACCCTTGAAAAAGAACCCGCAAAATGGGATTTATACGGAGTTTTGTCTTTGGAAAACCTTACATCCCTGTATATACGAAATATTTTTAGTTTTTCAATTTCATCATGTTCCTTCATCTTATCCATCAAACTGTTATAAAATCCTTTTACCCCAGTTTCCAAAGATTTGAATTCAGGCTTATGTTGTTCAAACCATTCACGATTATTGTTTCTTTTCAACTCGCTCAAAAAACGCAGCGTGTCTTTAGTAATTACTGTATTTGCCATTCGAATAAGTGGTATAAAATTTATGCTAAAGTTAACCATTTTGGGCTGGATGCTTTTTAAATATTGGTTAATTTTGATACTCAACTTTATATAATGGACAGGTCAATAATCGTAAATAAAATTATCGAAAATAAAAAGCAACCCAATCTCAGATATCGGCTTAAGCGAAATGTGGAAGATTTTACTGACCTTCTATTCCTTACTTTATTTGATATTGAAACTCCTGTTGAGACAAATATTGAATCTCTGGAAATTCAATTTGATGAGTTGATAAATCTTGCTTGTTGGGATGTTGAGAAACCTTGTGCCAAAATATGGGGTAATTATTTGGAAAGACTGCCCATGGTCCTTGAAAAACTGAATTTAGACGCAGAGGCCATAGCTAGTTGCGACCCCGCTTCCTTATCTATTGAAGAAGTTTACATGGCCTATCCCGGCTTTTATGCAATAGCTATCTATCGACTGGCACATGAATTATATAACAAGGGGTTTCCGCTAGTTCCGAGATTAATGACAGAATATGCTCACAGACAAACTGGAGTGGATATAAATCCTGGTGCTCACATAGGAGAATCATTTTTTATTGATCATGCAACTGGAGTAGTCATAGGTGAAACGGCAATAATTAAAAATAATGTAAAAATCTACCAGGGCGTAACATTAGGAGCATTATATGTGGCTAAAAATTTGCAGAAGACCAAGCGCCACCCTACTATAGAGGATAATGTTACAATATATGCAAATGCCACTATTTTAGGTGGCAACACTATAATTGGAGAAAATTCGATAATTGGTGGAAACGCCTGGGTGACTTCATCTGTGGACCCCAATTGTACAGTATTTCACAGCGCTGAAATAAAAATAAAAACCTCGCCTAATAATGTCTCATAGTATTTTAGATCTGATAGGGAACACGCCTCTTGTGGCTTCAAGATCTTTAAATGTCAACCCTGGTGTTACTCTTCTGTTTAAGATGGAAGGTCATAACCCCGGAGGCAGCGTAAAGGACAGGGCTGCTTACAATATGATCAAAAGCGGGATGGAACGTGGAGAGATCAACAGCAGTAGTAAATTAATTGAGGCAACCAGTGGTAATACAGGTATTGCCCTTGCAATGATTACCGGTATTTATAAGCTTAATATTGAGTTGGTAATGCCGGAAAATTCAACTAAGGAACGGGTACAAACCATGCGTGCATATGGAGCAAAGGTTACATTAACCAATGCGGAATTGGGAATAGAAGGCGCCCGGGATTACGCGGAGGCAAAGGTAATTGAGGACGGTTATCAAATGCTTAACCAATTTGCTAATGACGATAACTGGAAAGCACATTTCGCTACCACCGGTCCGGAAATATGGAGGGATACAGCCGGGAAAGTCACCCATTTTGTGTCCTCAATGGGAACAACCGGAACTATCATGGGTACATCTACATATTTAAAAGGTCAAAACAAAAATGTGACCATTGTAGGTGTACAGCCAAAGGATGAATCCAAAATTCCCGGAATTAGAAAATGGCCCAAAAAATACCTTCCAAAGATCTTCAACCCTTCAAAAGTTGATCTGATAATGGAAGTAAGCGAAGATGAAGCAAAAATTATGACCAAACGCCTGGCCAAGGAAGAAGGCATTTTTGCAGGCATGAGTAGTGGTGGAGCAACTGCGGCCGCTTTAAAACTTGCTTCGAGCCTTAAAAGTGGCTTGATTGTTTCTATTATTTGCGACCGTGGTGACCGTTACTTATCTTCAGATTTATTTGACTGATAAGAGGATAGAATTTCCTGAACCCCATCACGATAGACCTGGAATTCCTTTAAATTGTTATGTTGCCCACCCTTTATTGTAAAGAAAGTATTTTTATCGACTGAGATGGAATTAAAAAGGCGTAAACCAGAATTATAGGGCACTACCCGATCTTCTGTGCCATGAAAAAATGCTATTGGACAGCTCACCTCTGAAATGTATTCATAAGTTTTTAATGGATATTTTAGAAACCATTGAACCGGCAAATACGGGAATCGGTTTTTCCCCAAATCTAAAAGACTGTAATAAGGCGTTTCCAGGATTAGGCGAAATGGGCTGTTTTGTGATGCCACCCAAGTCGCGATCCCAGTACCCAATGAACGACCGTACAATGTAATTCCCGACTCATCATAATGTTTTAAGGCGTATTCATAAAATAGCTGCCCATCATTAAAAAGTGATTCTTCACTTAGCTTACCGGTACTTTTTCCATAGGTCCTGTAGTCCATAATAATTACATCATAGTTCTTTTCAACAAAAAAGAGTGCAATACTTCCCCAACGGGTAAGATCACCGGCATTACCATGGTAATAAACAATCACTCCTTCAGGTTGCTCTCGTTTAAAATGAATACCATTTAAAACGGCACCGTCTGCAGCTGTTAAATAAATTTCCTCAAAGGGTTGGGTGAAGGAATAAGTATAGTCTGAAGGCAATTTGGAAGGTAAAAAGATTAGTTTTTCCTGAAGTAAATAGAGCATAGTAGATATAAGTAGATAAGCCGATAGTAGAAATACAGCAGCTTTTTTTAATTTAACCATTTAAACCTTTAAATTGTGTTTTACATGAATACTGGAACCTTTGAGATCAACTTTTATGGGTCTTTTCGTGATGATTTCACCTAACATTTTGTGGTAAGATTCAAATGTATTTAAATTCTTATGTCCTCCTCCAATCACTGTATACAGGGTTGTTGAAGTTGGTTTTATTTTGGATAGCTTTACACTGGTCTTGTAAGGAATCAACTTGTCATCTGTGCCATGAATAATATGTATAGGACAATTTACGTATTGCAGCCATTTATAAGTAGGCATAGGAAATTTTAGCAATATTGAAAGAGGCATAAAAGGAATGTATTTTTTAGCTACTTTACTTAAACTATAGTAGGGAGCATCTAGTATCAACATTCTCGGATTGTTCATAGATGCCAGTTTGGCAGCAAAACCAGAACCTAAAGAACGACCATAAAGAATGATATACTTTTCGTCTACGTTTTCCTTTATTTTATTGTAAATCACTTGCATATCCCGCTTAACAGCCTTCTGTGTGCGCCGACCAGTGCTTTTACCAAACCCCCTGTAATCTACCATTAAAACGTCATAGCCATGCCTTGTAAAATCGACCGCAAACTTCCCCCATCCTTTTATACTTTTAGAATTTCCTTTTAGATAAAATACAATGCCCTTTGGCTGATGTGCTTTAAATCTAAGTCCATTTATTATTGCCCCGTCCCTTGTTTCAATATTATATTCCTCTATTTCCTGGTGCTCATATTGAAATAAAAAATCCGCAGGTAGTTTTTCCGGTTTAAACATTAGGTAATCCTGCAGAAAATAAAGGAGTATGTTAATTAAAACATATGTCAGAAGCAACAAAACAACAATATATACCCAATTTGGCATAGAATTACTTTTGTTTCAATGTACAAAAATTCTGCTTACAGGAATTATTCAAATTCAAGCTTGTGTAATACCAGCCCAGAACCAGGTGCGATATAGGAGATCTTTATATCTGTATCTTCAATTAAGGATAATTCAATTTCATGAATGCTAAGCAGACCTCTACCTAATTGCACTAAGGCACCCATAATCATTCGAACCTGGTACCGCATAAATCCTTTTCCGCAAATTCTTAGTATATAACTGTGCTTTGGAAAAAAACTGGCATTAATTTCTTTATTCTCCATAATTTCACAGGAAGTAAGTGTTCGTGTTACCTGTTTATTCTTGCCTGGTTTTGCTGTGTAAGCCTTAAAATTGTGCGTCCCTATATAAAGTGCCGCCGCCTTAGTCATAATGTCTATATCGAGATCCTCTAAAATGTTTGCCATGTAAGGAGCACAAAATGGGTGGTTCTTTTCACCAAAGGAAAAAAAATAGCGGTATTCCTTAGATTTACTGTCCTTAATTATATTAAAGTTTTTATTTATATTATCTATTTTAAGAACTTTAATATCAGATGGTAAGTTATTATTGAATGATACAATAAAATCTTTTATGTCCGAAATTGGTGTTTCTTCTACGATCAGTTGAAAAGCCGCATCTAATGCTGAAACTTTTGCGTCAGTTCTCCCCGCACCTAAGATTTTAAATTTTTGCCGGGGAAGAAGGAATTTAAGTGTTTTAAAAAGCATTCCTTCTATAGTTCTTTGTCCTGGCTGTTTTTGCCATCCACTATATCTGAAACCTAAAAACTGAACTCGTATTAAGTAATAATAACGTTTTTTCATAAGGGTTAATATGAATAAATGTAATGCTTCTAGATAGTAATTTCTAAATCTTTGAATTTATTTCTACAATACCATAACTCCTCTGTTTTACCATTTAGGATCCAACATATGTTTGAATTCAATAGAACACTTCAAGTAGGATTTAATTTTTTTGTACTTTGTATACCATAAAACAACCTAAACTGAAACAAAATGAATGAAAAATTAAACGCAAAACCCCCTGTATGGTTTTGGATTGTAAGCATTCTTGCGCTATTGTGGAACCTTATGGGAGTTATGTCATATCTGGGTCAGGCTTATATGACTGATGATATGAAAGCCGAATACACTTCAGATCAATTGGCTTTAATGGATAGCACTCCTGCATGGGCTACGGCTGCATTTGCAATAGCTGTGTGGGGAGGACTTCTGGGATGTATTGCCATATTGCTAAGAAAAAAATGGGCAATACCAGTACTAATGTTATCCCTTATTGGCATACTTGTACAAATGACATATTCATTTTTTATGACTAATGCTGCGGAAATTTATGGTCCGCTACCAGGTGTAATTATTCCTTTGCTTGTTATTATTATTGCTATTGCCCTTGTACAATTCGCCCGGATTGCTGAGAAACGTAATTGGATTTCTTAGAAAGAAACTAATCTCTCCAAAAAGGCGCATATTTAAAACATGCGCCTTTTTAATATGTTGTCCTTTTACAAATATTTGAATTGTATACTTCACTACTGTTCTCCATTAATGATTTAATATTTTAAGTGGTTATTTATAATGGGATGTAAGATAATAAGGAATAGAAATTCTAATAAATACCAAAATTAAAGGGCATACTATGGGTAATACCAAAAAAAGAATGGACATTGTTGATGCTTTAAGAGGCTTCTCTCTTGCAGGAATAGTCATGGTTCATGTTGTAGAAAACTATATAGGTGCACCCTTTCCTGAAGGCGCTATGGAGGCAACACACCTGGGAATTGCCGATAACATTGTGGATGGTTTTATTTTTCTCTTTTTACGCGGTAAGTTTTTTGCCTTGTTTTCGTTTTTATTCGGGCTTAGTTTTTTTATTCAAATGGCAAATGTCAATGATAAAGAATCTAGCTTTGCTGGCCGGTTCCTCTGGCGTTTAATAATTCTTTTGGGGATAGGATATCTGCATAGTTTGTTCTACAGAGGCGATATTTTAACTATTTACGCTTTCCTTGGAATCTTTCTGATTCCTTTCTATAAGATAAACAATAAGTGGGTTCTTGGAATTGCCGCCCTTCTTTTTATTGGATTAGGAAGATATTTGGTTTTTGGGTTTTACAATAATGATAACTTATTTACCCCAGGGACTTTTGATCTCAATAGCCCGTTAATTGTGGATTACTTTAATACTATTAATAATGGTACCCTATGGCAGGTATTTGAAACAAACGCAATAGATGGTCATCTGATGAAGATGGATTTTCAGTTAGGTATTTTTTCAAGAGGATATTTAACTTTTGGATTCTTCCTGTTAGGCTTATATGTAGGGCGGCTTCAGTTATTTAGAAATTTTATGGATCAAAAGAAGCTTGTAAAGAATGTATTATGGGGATCCGTGGTTCTATTTGTTGTTTCTATTGGATTAATTATAGCAATTTTTTCTCAGCTTGGGCCGGAAGTTAAGTTTGATAATTGGGTTGCCATGTTTGGACTAACGGCACTCGATTTGAATAATATTGGAATGACTTTTATCATAATGGCAAGTTTTGTTATCCTATATAGAAAGCAGAAAACCGGTAAATGGCTAGCAACATTTGCACCTTATGGCCGCATGGCTCTTACCAACTATGTGTTCCAAAGTATAGTTGGCACTTTTATCTTTTTTGGCTGGGGCCTTGGATACCTGGGTGAATTGAGGAATATCTATACTTTTTTGTTCTCTATTGTTATTATTTTAGTTCAAATGGGTCTCAGCAAATGGTGGCTAGGTAAATTCTACTATGGCCCACTTGAATGGGTGTGGCGAAGCTTAACTCATTTTAGGCTCTTCCCTCTTCGTCGCAATCGCATGAATTAGATTAGAAAATGCTGCCATAAAAAGGGAAATGCCTGTATTTTCGCCACAACTTTTTGTGGTTACTCAACATTGTTTGCGGTTCATCGAATTTTTTCAAATAAAGAATATAGGCTTGCGTTAAAAATTGCAACGAGGTTCCCCAAAGCCTTGCAACCTACTTATATGAAGGCAATTTTAAGACTATTTTCCTGGAGGAAATGTATGGTACTATCCATTGCAGTTATTGCAATTCTTATAGTTCTCAACTTTTATGGTTTGTATACCAATAAGTTTTATTTGTTCAAATTTGATAACTATATATTTCCATTATTTACAGTTGTACATTTTATTTATCTATATGTCCTATGGTTTAAAATAAAAGATCAGGAATATACAGACCCACAAATGCGCAATCTGGAATATGCCATGTATGGCATTTTTCTTATTTACATATTTAAAATAATGGATACGGGATATATATTGCTTAGTTATTCTGAATTCCAGGACCATATTATGCCAAATACATTTATACCTGTTGGCACAGTTATTTTCCTTATGCAGTTCTTTTTACTTTTCCTAACCATATTGACCTTTAAACACAGAACATTAATAGTGGGGCCATATAATTTTGATAACCTTAATGAGAATATTGATTCGTGGCAATAACAATTTTCTATTATGTTATGGCAATGCAAAAGACCTTGGATGAATTTCCAAGGTCTTTTCACTTAAAGCAATTATATCTTAATCTGTTGTAATTTTCATCATTACATAACAAATAAAAGTGACGGAGAATCCAACATTACTACAGAATTCTAAAATTTTGATTGCAATTCTGTAAGGAAAATGTGATCACTTCGGCTACTATTATGATAATAATGGATCTGCATTAAACCACTATTACGATTTTGAGTCGCCCTAAGGAGGGTAGCTCACTTATTTTGAACCTCCCGGTATATAGAGTGGGTTGAGAATTGCTATGAAGACAAAAGCCCTTGATTAAAAGGGCTTTTGTTATTTAAATATAGCTTATAATTTACTTATAAAACTTCCATAAAGGTCTTTAAATTGATATCCCTTTTGAAATCTGCGCTTACTTAACTTTTTGTTAGCAACAAGTCCCCACAATAGAAATTCCTTAAGAAAAAATGTGTCCTCCATGGGAATATCTGGCTGATGCCTTTTAATAAGCGTGTTTAGTTCTGGTATACTATTGAGGGTAGCTTCATATTCATCATCTGTTAGATTGTCCATTAGATCAAATCCCTCACTTTCAAAGAACCAACTAATCAAGTCATCATAGGGGCTTTCAGCGTCCTTATGTTCTAATTTCTCAATCTTTGGAAAATAATTGGAGAACAACGTTTTTATTGCATCTTCAAATAGTATAAGTGCAACTGTATCTACACCCTCCTGTTCGCCTTCATATACCAATTCTATTTTGCCAGTAATAGCCGGAATGACTCCCATAAAATCACTAAGTCTTACCTGGGTCTTATCCTTACCGGAGATTAATGCCCTTCGTTCTGCTGTGCTCAGCAGGTTTTCGAAGGCCGTGATACTTGTTCGTGCACTAACACCACTTTTTGAATCTACATATTCGCTTTTTCGTGCCTCAAAACTAATCTGCTCAAGTAAATCTTTCGCCATGTCTGGCACATAAATAGATTTTGCCTGTCTCTCATCTAATTGAGCCTCCTGCTCGGTAATTTTTCTGGCAATTTCAATTTCTTCAGGGTAATGCGTAAGAATTTGAGATCCTATCCTGTCCTTTAAAGGTGTGACTATACTACCCCTGTTCGTATAATCTTCGGGGTTAGCCGTAAAAATAAACTGAATATCCAGGGGTAACCTCAATTTAAAGCCTCTTATCTGAATATCTCCTTCCTGCAATATATTAAATAAGGATACCTGGATCCTTGATTGGAGATCCGGTAGCTCGTTAATAACAAATATACAGCGGTTTGAGCGTGGAATCATTCCAAAATGGATAACCCTGTCATCTGCATAAGATAGTTTCATATTTGCGGCCTTAATAGGGTCTACATCGCCAATTAAATCCGCTACAGTAACATCTGGTGTGGCTAGTTTTTCATAAAAACGATCTTCTCTGTTCAGCCAGGTAATAGGAGTTTTATCAGCCTTCTCCTTAATAAGTTCTCTACTGAATCGGGATAAGGGCTTAAGAGGGTCATCATTAATCTCAGATCCCTCAATAACAGGTATCCATTCATCTAGCAGATTTACCATCAGCCTTGCCAAGCGTGTTTTGGCCTGACCTCTAAGTCCTAATAAATTAATATTATGGCGCGATAAAATGGCACGCTCTAATTCAGGAATTACCGATTCTTCATACCCCCATATCCCGTGAAAAGTCTCTTCGCCTTTGCTTATTTTATCGCGTAGATTCCATCTTAGTTCATCCTTTATGCTCCTGCTTTGATAGCCTGCAGCTTTGAGCTCTCCTAAGGTGGATATTTTACTATAATCAATTTTCATAATTATCTAAAGCTTTATATAACAAATTATTATGGACTTAATATAATGTTTTACTTTAATCTTTTTTTTCTATTTTGTTCGTAATCTTCAAAAATCATTTCTCCTAAACCTTCCAGGCCTGTAAAAAATGCTTTTCCATTATTAGCTTCCGTAAAATGCCTTATGAATTGTCTCAAATAAGGGTCTTGCGCTATCATGAAGGTAGTGATGGGAATATGTAATTTTCTAGCCTGCCTTGCTGTATTGTAACATTTTTCAACAATAAAATCGTCGAGACCAACACTATTTTTATAATATGTGCCATCGGGCATTCGCAAACAACTGGGTTTACCATCCGTGATCATGAAGATTTGCTTGTTAGTATTTCTTTTTCTCCTCAACATATCCATAGCAAGCTGTAATCCGGCAACAGTATTGGTATGGTAGGGTCCTACTTTTAGGTATGGAAGGTCCTTAATGGGAATAGGCCAGGCATCATTGCCAAAAACCAAAATATCAAGAGTATCTTTCGGGTACCTTGTTGTAATAAGCTCGGCCAAGGCCATGGCGACCTTTTTGGCTGGTGTAATGCGATCCTCTCCATATAGGATCATAGAATGACTAATGTCTATCATCAATACAGTACTCATTTGTGCTTTAAAATGGGTGTCTTCTACCACAAGATCTTCTTCTGTGAGGGAAAAACTATCCATGCCATGGTTAATCTGGGCATTTTTTAAACTTTCCGTCATAGAAATATGCTCTAAAGAATCTCCATAACGATACTCCCTAAAATCACCAGTATGCTCGTCTCCTCGACCTGATTTACCGGTCTTATGACTCCCCGCTCCACTTCTCTTAAGTTTGCCAAAAATCTGATCTAAAGCACGTTTACGAATTATTCGTTCCATTTTAGCAGTAATAGCCAGACTTGCTTCACCCGGTTCACCTTTTCCATCACCACTACCCTCTTTCAATTCTTCCCGTAAAAATCCCTTTGCCTTCAAGTCCGCAATAAAATCATCAATGGTATAATTCTCATCTGTAAGTTCATACTCCTGATCCAATTCTCTTAACCAATCCAGGGCTTCGTCTACATCACCTGAAGTATGTGTAATAAGTTCCTGAAAAATCTCAAAAAGTTTTTCAAAAGGGGTAAGTTCTGGTGCCTCGTAATTTAAAAAACGAAAGCCTTTTCCTGTTTTCATAGCCATTAGCTAAAAATACTACATTTCATAAAATGCACTATTATATTTAAGAAAACTTAAGGATTTTGGACTATTTTGTTGAATGCCTGCTCTTGAGTATGTCCACTGCATCATTTAGGTGATAACCTTTAGCCTGTAATAAAATAAGATAATGAAAAAGTAGGTCGGCACTTTCCTGAAGAAAAAGATTGTCATTATCATCCATTGCTTCAATGACAGTTTCTACTGCTTCTTCACCAACTTTCTGGGCAATTTTGTTTATCCCACTTTTAAACAAGGAACTTACATAGCTCTTATCATTACTACTATTCATTTTTCTATCGGATATTATAGCTTCAAGCTGGGTCAGAAAACCAAAATTTTGATCATTCGTTTTATCCCAGCAGGTATCGCTTCCCTTGTGGCATGTAGGCCCCTGGGGGTCTGCATAAATTAATAAGGTATCATTGTCACAATCAATTTCAACATTTACCAATTTCAGATAATTTCCACTTTCCTCACCTTTTTGCCATATTCTATTTTTGCTTCTACTATAAAAGGTAACTTTTCCGGTCTGCATAGTTTTTTTGAGGGCCTCTTCATTCATATAACCAAGCATTAACACATTTTTGGTAGTATTGTCCTGGATTATTGCCGGTATAAGTCCATCTTTATTTTTGTCAAATGCTACTTCCATAGTATTATTCTTTTATTGCAGAGTAAAATTTAGTTATAATCTAACAGGAATACCATTATCCTGTAATTCCTTTTTAAGGTCTTTTATCTCCATTTCCTTAAAATGAAATACACTGGCAGCCAGTGCGGCATCTGCTTTACCATCATTAAAGGTATCTATAAAATGTTGCATGTTTCCAGCGCCACCTGAGGCAATTATAGGGATATTACGCTCTGTTGAGAGTCTGGCCAGTGTTTCGTTGGCAAATCCGTTTTTTGTGCCATCATGGTCCATAGATGTAAATAATATTTCTCCTGCGCCTCTTTCTTCAACTTCCTTTGCCCATTGAAACAGCTCTAATTCTGTAGGTACTTTACCTCCTACAAGATGTACCTTCCATACACCATTTATTTGTTTAGCGTCTATAGCCACTACTATGCACTGAGAACCGAATTTGGCAACCAGTTCATTAATTAAATCGGGGTTTTTAACTGCAGAGGAATTTATAGAAATTTTGTCTGCCCCATTATGCAATAGAATATCAACATCTTCCACAGAAGAAATACCACCTCCAACTGTGAAAGGGATATTAACTTTTTCTGCTACGCGTTTAACCAAATTAGCAAGGGTCTTTCGCCTTTCCTCGGTTGCAGAAATATCAAGAAATACCAATTCGTCTGCACCTTCATTTGCATATACTTCTGCAAGTTCAACAGGGTCTCCTGCGTCTCGTAAATCAACAAAATTAATACCTTTTACTGTACGGCCGTCCTTTATATCCAAACAAGGAATTATTCTTTTTTTAAGCATGGTCTATAGCTCGTTTTTAATATTCAAGTCCCTTCCATCATAAAATCCTAAATCCTTGTTGGTCATAAGTTTTGTCCAAAACGCAATTTGACCTGTATGATAGGAATAGTGTTCAACTGCATGAATTACAATTCCAATTCCCGAGAGAGTAAATCCCTGGACTTCGCGTTTTTTTATTAATTGTCTTTTATTACATCCATTAAGCACAAGCCTGGCCTTTTTAACAGTATTTTCCAATTTTTGTATAAGCTGGGTTTTAGTAAGCCCACCGTTTATTGAAAATTCTTCATCCCTTTTTCTATAATCATCTTGTTCTCCTAAAGACGCAATAATATATTGGGTCATATTGCCACAAATATGTAGTATTTGGTTGCCGATACTATTGGACGAATCGTTTGGTTTTTTCCAGATATTTGATTCTGAAACAGAATCAAGACTAATTTTAATCATTCGTGTTCCCTCATCTAATCTGAAAATAGAATTTTCCAAAAATTCTGACACCCATTCATCTTCTATATTATTCATGCTGATAATATAAATTGTTCTAATTGCTCTAAACTAATCTTATTCTCATAGATGGCTTTACCTAATATAGCACCCTCGCAACCAATTTCTTGTAATGATGGTAAATCATCGTAACAGGCAATACCTCCACTGGCAATAAGACAGATGCCGGGAACTTCTACATCTTCCACGCCGCTCATACTTACCTCCGTCTTATTTATCCTTGTTTCTGCAAGAAGCCGCTTGTATAACTCTATTGCCGGTCCTGCTAACATCCCGTCCTTTTTAATATCCGTACAAATGATATATCGGATCCCTTTCTTTTGGTAATCCTTAACAAATGGAATCAATTTCTTATCCGATTCTTCCTGCCATCCTGTAATTGCAATTCGTTCGTCCTTAACATCTGCTCCCAGGATGATTCGATTTGCTCCATAGGTTTCAATCCATCCCAGAAAGGTGTCCCGGTCATTTACTGCGATGCTGCCTCCCGTTATTTGCCCGGCACCACTATCAAAGGCAATTTTCAAATCTTCATTGGTCTTCAGACCCCCTCCAAAATCGATTTTTAAATTTGTTTTAGTGGCAATGGTTTCTAAAACCTTATAATTTACAATATGTTTTGCTTTTGCACCATCGAGATCTACCAGGTGAATGTATTTAATTCCGTGAGCTTCAAATTTGATTGCTACTTCCAAAGGACTTTCGTTATAAACCTTTTTGGTAGTATAATCTCCCTGTGAGAGCCTAACACATTTACCTCCTATAATATCTATTGCCGGGATTAATCTCATTTATCTTATTTTTTGCATCCATGTTTCCGGTTCAGAAATTTTGCGAAACCCATATTTTCCATAAAAGTTTTGGGAATCTTTGGTTCTTAACCCTATACCATTTATTTCCTGAAGTTCAGGTAATTTCATAATATAATCCATCAAAAAACTTCCTACTCCTTTGCCCTTGTATTCATCTATAACAAATACGTCCATTAACCATGCGAAGACTACATAATCTGTAACAAGACGTGCAAAACCAATTTGCGCCTTACCGTCAAATACGCCAAAGCAAATTGAATTTTCCATAGATTTCATAACTTCTTCTATACCTCGCCCTTTTGCCCAGTATGATTGCTTAGAAAGATAATTATGTACCAAAGCAACATCCATTTCTAGATTATTTGTACTGATTCTCAATTCTTTCATTTCATGCTATAATGTTAGAAAGTTTTTTAAAATCCGTGCTCCAACTTTACTGCTTTTTTCAGGGTGAAACTGAACCCCATAAAAGTTATCTTTCTGTAAAGCACTACTATATGCAATTTCATATTCCGAGACCGCTATAGTTTCTTTGCATATTGGGGCATAATAACTGTGTACCAGGTAAATATGATCTTTTTCAATTACGTCCTTAAATAAGGCAGATTTAAGATTTGTTATTTGATTCCATCCAATTTGCGGAACTTTAACGTGGTTAGTAAATCTGACAACATCTGTATTAAAAATGCCTAAACCTATAGTATTTCCTTCTTCAGAAGTATGGCACATCAGCTGCATGCCCAGACAAATACCTAAAACAGGCTGTTGTAATTCCGGAATTACCCTGTCTAAACCGCTTGCTTTCAATTTATTCATAGCACTACTTGCTTCCCCAACACCCGGAAATATCACACGATCAGCGGTCCTTATCTCTTCAGCCTTATCACTTAATATGGCCTCAATCCCAAGGCGTTTGAAAGCAAACTTTATACTTTGGATATTTCCAGCACCATAATTTACTATAACCAATTTCATTTACTTTGTTACTTTGGCGATTCTTTATTTCCAAACTCTGAATCGATTTCTAGAGCATTCCCTTTGTTGTTGGCAATAATAGTTTATCCGCATCACGCTTTACAGCCATCTTGATTGCTTTGGCAAATGCTTTAAATATAGCTTCTATCTTGTGATGCTCGTTGGTTCCTTCTGCTTTTATATTCAAATTGGCTTTTGCTCCATCCGAAAAAGATTTAAAGAAATGATAAAACATTTCTGTTGGCATTTTACCAATCATTTCGCGTTTAAACTCTGCCTCCCAAACTAACCAACTACGCCCTCCAAAGTCAAGAGCTACCCGTGCAAGACAATCGTCCATTGGCAGACAAAACCCATAACGTTCCATTCCTAACTTATTCCCCAGAGCAGTGTGAAATACCTCACCCAAGGCAATCCCTGTATCCTCTATGGTATGGTGTTCATCTACTTCTAAATCACCCTTTACCTTAATATCCAGGTCCATTTGACCATGCCGGGCAAGTTGGTCTAACATATGATCAAAGAATAAAATCCCTGTAGAAATATTGCTTATCCCGGTTCCATCTAAATTCAGATGAATACGAATATCAGTTTCTTTAGTTTTTCTTGAAATTTCAGCAACTCTGTTTTCAAGTTTTAAAAAATCATAAATGGCCTTCCAATCTGCCGTTTCCAGGACAATTGTTTCTTTTAATTCCTCCTCCTGAACAGTGATCTCATTTGTTCCCAAATATGTATTGGTATTTATATAAATTCCTTTGGATCCCAAATTTTTTGCCAGTTCCATATCGGTTAACCGATCGCCAATTACGAAAGAGTTTAGCAGGTCATATTCTTCAGCGAAATACTTCTTCAACATAGCTGTACCCGGTTTTCGGGTCTCGGCATTTTCATGTGGGAAGGTTCGATCTATGTGGGTTTCTGTAAAGACTATCCCCTGGCCCTCAAAACACTTAAGAATAAAATTATGAGCCGGCCAAAATGTTTTTTCGGGGAATGTCTCTGACCCAAGACCATCCTGATTAGTCACCATGACCAATTCAAAATCGAATTCCATGGCTATTCTGCTTAGATAGCTAATGACCCCCCGATAAAATACTATTTTTTCTAAACTGTCTGTTTGTTCGTCCGGCGGTTCAACAATAAGTGTTCCATCACGATCAATGAATAAGACCTTTTTCTTGGTCGATTGTAGTTTCATCACAAGGAGTTTAATACTTTTAACAATGTTTTGTTCTCTTCCGGGGTACCTATTGTAAACCTAAGGGTATTATAGCAAAGTGGTTGTGTTGATCTGTTTCGAACCACCACCCCTAATTCCAATATTTCCTGATACCTTTTATCTGCATCATCTACCTTTACCAATATAAAATTGGCATCTGTAGGATATATTTTTTTTATATAATAGATTTCGGCTAGCTGTCCTACAATTCGATCTCTTTCCACCAAAATTTCAGTGATCTGTTCTTCTACTAAAGCTGTATTCTGGAGCATTTGTAATGCCTTTTGTTGCGTAAGTTCATTTACATTGTAAGGTGGCTTTATACGGTTTAAGATGGCTATTATATCTTCGGATGCATAGCATACTCCTAAGCGTAAACCAGCCATTCCATAGGCTTTGGAAAATGTCCTGGTTACTATTAGATTAGGAAACCGGCCAAGTTTATTAAGCCAACTACTCTGGGTTGTGAAATCAATATATGCTTCATCAACGACTATTAAACCCTGAAAATTATTCAGCAGATATTCTATATGTGTCACGGAAAAACTATTCCCTGTAGGGTTGTTAGGTGAACATAGGAAGATAACCTTGGTATTCGAATTTATAGACTCCAAAATTTTATCCACATCAAGCTCAAAACTTTCCGCTAAGAGAATCTCCCTGTTCTCTATCGCATTAATACCTGCCAGTACTTTATACATTCCGTAGGTAGGTGGCATTGTAATGATATTATCTCTATGTGGTTCACAAAAGGCCCGGAAAATAAGATCCAGTACCTCGTCACTTCCGTTCCCTAGCAGAATATTAGCTGGGGATAAAGAAAACCTTTTAGCCAAAAGAGTTTTAAGCTGACGTTGTTGCGGATCCGGATAACGATTGATCCCATTAGAATAAGGGCTCTCATTGGCATCAATAAACACCATTTTAGAACCGTCAGAGGTATATTCATCCCTGGCAGATGAATAAGGTTTTAATTCCCTTACATTTTCCCGAACTAATCTATAAAGGTCAAATTTCATATACCTTATTCTTAAAGCTCCTATTGTTGAACGTTTTTTAAACTTTGAAGTCTTAGAGATACAGCATATTTATGTGCCTGAAGCCCTTCTGCCTCCGCCATTACTTCAATCGTATTCCCAATATTCCGTATTCCTGTCTCAGAAATCTTCTGAAAAGTAATGCTCTTGGTAAAACTGTCCAGATTTACGCCGCTATATTGTTTTGCATAACCGTTCGTTGGCAAGGTATGATTGGTTCCGGAGGCGTAATCACCCGCACTTTCAGGGGTATAATTCCCAAGAAAAACAGAACCTGCATTCACCACGCTTTTTATATAATATTCTTCGTCTTTACAACAGACAATAAAGTGTTCAGGTCCGTATTCATTTATTAGTTCGATGGCAATTTCATCACTTTCAACAAAGATCATCTTACTATTTTCAATTGCCTTTTTAGCGATGACAACCCTCGGTAGATTGATAATTTGTTTTTGCAATTCCACCTCGACTTTTTCTATAAGCGATTTGGATGTAGATACCAGTATTACCTGACTATCTGTCCCATGTTCTGCCTGACTTAAAAGATCTGAGGCTACAAAACCTGCATTTGCAGAATCATCTGCGACTACTAAAAGCTCGCTTGGACCCGCTGGCATATCTATAGCAACACCAAATTTGGTTGCAATTTGTTTAGCTACGGTAACAAATTGATTACCAGGGCCAAATATTTTATAAACCCTGGATATACTCTCTGTTCCGAATGTCATGGCCCCTATTGCCTGAATACCGCCAACTTTAAAAAGCTGAGTAATGCCACAAAGTTTAGCCGTGTAAAGAATGGCTGGGTTTATTTTACCAGATTTATCGGGAGGTGTACATAAAATCAACTCAGAACATCCAGCAATATTGGCTGGAATTGCCAGCATTAAAATAGTGGAAAATAAAGGAGCTGTACCTCCGGGGATATAGAGGCCTATTTTTTGAATAGGCCTTTTTTCCTGCCAGCATATCACGCCTTGAGTGGTTTCAATTCCAATCTTAGCTGTTTTCTGAGCTCTATGGAATTTTTCGATATTAGATTTTGCAGTTTG
>Ga0209567_10000058_pt1 | contig 48976 bp, 47 predicted proteins | sample COG_12_FD_184756 | JGI IMG/M metagenome (GOLD analysis project Ga0209567, IMG submission 184756) | Pelagic marine sediment microbial communities from the LTER site Helgoland, North Sea, for post-phytoplankton bloom and carbon turnover... | ecosystem: Environmental > Aquatic > Marine > Neritic... | reverse complement strand
CGTGCCAGGTCGGATGCCCCAACAGCGGCGACGTGCGCGGTTGGCTGGGTATTATCGCGCAACGCCGCAAGCACGGACTGAGTCTCGAGCAGGCGTACAACGAAGCCTGGGAGCAACTGGTTGAACTCAACCCGTTCCCCGCCACCATCGGTCGCATCTGCCCGCATCCCTGCGAGAGCCGTTGCACTCGAGCCGGCAAGGACGGCGCCGTGGCTATCAACGACCTCGAACGCTTCCTCGGAGACTGGGCTATCGAGCACGAATTGGCGTTGCGGCATTCGCGTGACCGGCGCTGCGTGGAGTCGATTGGCGTGATCGGATCGGGGCCTGCCGGCCTGTCGTTCGCCTACCAGATGGCCCGCCGTGGCTATCGCGTGACCGTCTATGAGAAGAACGCAGTGCCCGGTGGCATGTTGCGTCACGCTATACCCGACTACCGCCTGCCACGACGCATCGTCGAAGCGGAGATCCAACGCGTGTTCGATCTTGGGGTTTCGCTGCAGAGCGGAGTGAACCTGTCGGAAGATATGCAAAATCTCCGCGAACGCCACAGCCTGCTGTTCCTTGGACTGGGTGCCCAGAAACCACGACGGCTGGGTATTCCCGGTGACTCCCTTGCGGGCGTGTTCTCCGGAATCGACTATCTCGCCCGGCGGAAACACGGCGAGACTACCGGGCTCGGCGCGAGCGTCCTGGTCATCGGTGGAGGGAATACAGCGATCGATGCGGCGCGCACCGCCAGGCGCGACGGTGCAGAAGTCACGTTGCTATATCGGCGCAGCAGGCAGGAGATGCCTGCGGCGTCGACCGAGGTGGACGATGCGATTGACGAAGGCGTGCGCTTTCTATTCCTGGTTGCGCCGACAGAAGTCGTTGGTGACGGCAAGAAGGTCTCGGGACTGGAGTATCAGTACATGCGGCTTGGCCCGCCCGATAATCAGGGGCGCCGCCAGCCGATGCCGGTCAAGGGTGAGACGGGGCACCTCGCAGCAGACTCGATTATCGTCGCTATCTCGCAGCAACCGGACTGGCATGACGACGGTTGGCTAAAGACGCGCGAGGACGGCAGGCTTGCGAACGACATCTGGGCCGGCGGCGATGACACGGGCCCGGGCATCGCGAGTCGGGCCGTCGCGCAGGGACGAGTCGCGGCAGAAGGGGCGCATGCCCAGTTGCGCGGCGAAACGCCGTTCGACACGGCGCCTGTTGCGGGTGACGTCGATCCCGTGAAGGTAAGGACCGACTTCTACGACGAGCAAAGCCGGAATGCGCATGCCAGGTTGCGACCGGAGGAAAGACTCGACCGCCCCGACGAGGAAGTCGATCGGACAATCGATGCCCGACAGGCAAGCGAAGAGGCAACGCGATGTATGTCCTGTGGGCTGTGTTTCGACTGTCGGCAGTGTGTCATGTATTGCAATGCGGGCGGTTTTTCACGCCTGGAGAATACGACAACCGGGCATTACTTCGAACTTGCGCTGGACGTGTGTGAAGGTTGCGGCAAGTGTGTCGAGTTGTGCCCCTGCGGTTATCTGACTGCTCGGCAGGATTCGGGCTGAGCTGTCATCCGTTTTTTTGGATCGCGCGGTAGAACGGAAACAACTGGTCGTCATAGGCCTGCCGCTCGAATACGATGTCCTCCCGATGAGAGAGCGCCTCGTGGGCGCTCTTTGTCAAGAGCACCTCGTTGGCCCGCGCGATGTCCTCGCCCAGTTTCGAGGCCTGCACCATCTCGCCTCCTTGCGACAGGTTTGGGCCGATAGCAAGCACCTCGCCATAGCCGATGCCAATGCAGCATTCCGTCGCACAGTCCGAGGCAAGTTCCGATCGGTTGAACACCTGGATTCTGCGGTGAATTTCAAAGGACGCGTCGAGGGCGACTTCCGGATCCCCGAACAGCGCAACGATGTCATCGGCGAAGAAGCGTATCAATTCGGCGCCAAATTCCTGCAATACGGGTGCACAAACCTTCTGCGCATCAAGGATCCTGAGCAGGCTCTGGAGCTCACCGTCCTGCATCGTAGCGTAAGTAAATCCGGTCATGTCGAGCGACAGGATTGCTCGTCGGTACTTGTACTTGTCCCAGAACTCGTTCTCGCCCAGCTGCCCTCGCTGGATCGCGAGAAAGTCTTCATACACATCGCGGTCCCAGCCCTTGAAACCACTCAGCTCATCTGCATCTTCCAGGATCTTGTGGGGAAATTTCATGCTCGTTTCCTTCCCGGGCTACCGCCTTACTTTACCCCTCGGGGCTGGACGCAACCAGATGGGAGGTATACTTAGGCGTATGAAGAGTCTCTGCATCAATTTTGCCCTTGTCCTGATCGCTACGAGCGCTGCAGCGGATCCCGTGTCGGATGTCCGGTGCAGCGAGATCGGTTTCAGCAAGGCGGCCGAGAACCGTGACGTCGAGTCCTTTGTCGCATTCATCGACGACGACGCGCGCTTCGCCGGCAGCACCGCTATGCGGCGGGGGGCGGCCGAAATAACCGCGGCGTGGGGCGTGTTCTTCGAGGACAATGGCCCCGCGATCAAGTGGCGGCCACGTTTCGTGGAAGTGCTCGAAGACGGCACGCTGGCGCTGTCCCGTGGCCCCTATCGGGTAATCGATCGCGATTCGGCGGGTAAGCGGACCGAGCGCTGGGGCACGTTCAATTCGGTCTGGCGCAAACACCCCGACGGCAACTGGCGCGTTGTATTTGATGCCGGCAGCCCGGCCGCTGGACCACCCGACGCAGAAACCCGTGCCCTGCTCGATGCCACGGATGAGTGCTCATGAGACGCGCAAACTCCGTCGAAGATTACATCGCAAATGCGGTCGCGTGGCATGATGAGCTGCAACAACTCTGCGACATTCTGCGTACGACGCAACTCACCGAGGAGCTCAAGTGGGGTGCGCCCTGTTTTACGTGGAACGGCAAGAATATCGTGGGTGTCGGCGCATTCAAGTCCTACTTCGGACTCTGGTTTCACCAGGGCGCATTGCTGAAAGACGACAGGAAAGTCCTGATCAACGCCCAGGAAGGCAAGACCAGGGCGCTGCGCCAGTGGCGCATGACCGCGGCGTCCGAGATCAAGCCTGCAATCATCAAGCGGTATGTAAAGGAAGCGATCGAGCACGTAGACGCCGGACGAGAGATCAAGGCAAAGAGAGGCGCTCCCGTAGAGGTCCCGGAAGAACTGGCCAGTGCGTTGCGTCGCAAGCGGAGCGCGACAGCCGCTTTTCGCGAACTCAGCCCTGGCCGACAGCGCGAATACGCCGATTACGTTGCATCGGCGAAGCGCATCGTCACGAGGCAGAACCGGATCGACAAGATCCTGCCGATGATCGTTAGCGGCGTCGGCCTGAACGACCGCTATCGGCGCTAGCTTTCCGGTTTTTTAGTTCCCCCCTGATTTCACCCTGTTATCGGCCCCGCGAGTACACCTGATTTCTGTGACTTCGTAGGTTTCGGCCGGGACACGCCCCGGAATAAAATTACGTCAAATTGGAACCCGTGTGTCCCTGCGCAGGCAAATGAATGCCTAATGCTCATATAAATCAGATAGTTCGGATACTATCGACAGCGCTCATGATGCTTCCCGGCCTGCTGTTGGCAGCACCGGGCGATACGCTGTTCAGCGACGACTTCGAGGACGGGACACTCGCCCCCTGGTCGACGAGCAACGGCACCGTGTCGGGCGTTAGCAACAGCCTGGGCTACGCCGGTTCGGGCGTCTTCGGCGCTTACACGAGCAACCAGGCCGTCACCGTCACAAGTCCCTCGTTTAGCGCCTCGGTGCCCGAGGCGCGACTCGACATCTGGATTCGGAGGGGCTCGGATAGCTTCAGCGAGGATACCGATTCCGGCGAGAACCTGGTCATCGAATACCAGCGTAACGACAACTCGTGGGCACAGCTTACGAGCTACCTCGGCTCCGGCATCAAGGGGCAGATCTACCAGGAGTCCATCGTATTGCCGGCCGACGCACGCCACGGAGCGCTGGCACTCCGGCTGCGACAGACGGGCGGCAGCGGTTTCGATTATGACTACTGGCACTTCGACAATGTGCGCGTTACCGAGATCGCGCCCGCACCGGGTATGGGCATCGGCAGTTGCGACAATTTCGAGAACGGTCTCTCGACCAACTGGAACGTCAATTCGGTATCCGGTTTCGCGGGCATCAGTGCGGCAACCTCCTCTTCGCCGACAAGTTCGCTGTACCTCAACGGCGGCGTCGTGGACGTGCAGACAAACATCATCGACACGAGCGACACATCATTCTCGGACCTGACGATGTGGATAAGACGTGGCTCCGACAACTTCAGCGAAGATCCTGACGGCGGCGAGAACCTGGTTGTCGAATACCTCGATGACCTGGGCAACTGGGTGGCGCTGGAGACTTTCACCGGCAGCGGTGGAGAGGGCCAGACATTCCTGCGGTCCTACGATCTCCCTCCGGGCGGTCGTCATCCGGGATTTCGCCTGCGATTCAGTATGACGGCCGGCTCCGGGGCCGACTGGGATTTCTGGCACGTCGACGACGTCTGTTTCGACCAGCAGGTCATCCCGGTGTTGCAGATCGCAAAGCTCGCGCAGACACTATCCGATCCGGTCAACGGCAGTGTGGGCCCCAAGGCTATTCCGGGCGCCCTGGTTCAGTACACGGTTGCGGTCGTTAACCAGGGCATAGGGCCGGTCGACGCGGATTCGCTCGTAATTACGGATCCGCTGCCACCCGATTCTGCGTTGTACGTATCGACCGCGACGGGCGATCCGCTATCGTTCACGGATGGAACGACAGCGAGCGGTCTTGCGTTCAATTATACGAGCGATGTTACGTTCAGTAATCAGCCCGATGGCGGTGCGCCATACAACTACCTGCCGTCGCCCGATCCGCAGGGATTTGACCCGGACATTACCGGCTACCGTGTTGCGCCGACCGGATCGATGAACGGCGCCACCGGCGGCAATACGCCGAGCTTCAACATTACTTTGCGCGTCCGTATCGAATAGACTCGGTGCGCATGGACAACGCGCACAGCATCGAGAGCAAGCTCCCTGACATTGGTACGACCATATTCACCGTCATGAGCCAGATGGCGCATGATACTGGTGCGATCAACCTGGCCCAGGGATTTCCGAGTTTCGAACCGCCGAAAGGTCTGACCGAACGTATTGCCTGGCACCTGAACCACGGTGCCAACCAGTACGCACCGATGACGGGCATCCCCGCGTTGCGTGAAGCCATTGCGAAGAAGACCCTGCGACTGCAGGGCCGCAGCGTCGATGCCGATACAGAAATCACGGTTTGCACCGGAGCGACGGAAGGTTTGTTCAGCGCCATCCAGGCCGTCGTGCACGCGGGCGACGAGGTCATCGTCATCGATCCCGCTTACGATTCGTACGAACCCGCGATCCGGTTGGCCGGCGGCATCACGCGCCACGTGCCGCTCGAGATCGCAGAGAATGGACACGATTTCGGACTCGACTGGCAGCGCCTGGAGGACGCGATCAGCATCGGCACGCGACTCATTATCCTGAACTTCCCCCACAACCCGACCGGCGCCATCCTGTCGGCAGCAGACCTCGATCGTCTCGCCGAATTGCTACGCAGTACCGACACGCTGTTGCTGTCCGACGAGGTCTACGAGCACATCGTATTCGACGGCGAACCGCACCGGAGCCTCCTGGGCCACGAGGAACTCTGGGAGCGCACGCTGGTTATTTCGTCGTTTGGCAAGACGTTTCATGCGACGGGCTGGAAGTTGGGGTACTGCGTTGCGCCGGCATATCTTTCAGCGGAGTTCCGCAAAGTGCACCAGTTCACGACGTTTGCCGTGAGCACACCGATGCAGTACGGCGTTGCTGACTTTCTCGAGAGCGACCCGGACTTCTACACGCAATTGCCGGCCTTCTACCAGCAGAAGCGAGACCACTTCTGCCACCTGCTGCACGACTCACGCTTTCGCCTGCGCCCGGCGCGCAGCACGTTTTTCCAGATCCTCGACTATGGCGACATCAGTGATGCCGATGACGTGTCGCTGTCGGCAGACTGGACCCGCGACGTCGGCGTCGCCTCTATTCCCCTGTCCGTCTTTTGCGAGACGCCGTTTACAGGAACGCGCCTGCGCTTCTGTTTCGCCAAGGACAACGCCACGCTCGAAGAGGCCGCCGAACGGCTGCGGGCACTCTAGCCGCTGCCAATCTGGAATGCCAGCAGCGCCCCGAGATAGCCGATCGAGGTCATGTACGCCCACGCAAATACGGGCCACCGCCAGGTATTGGTTTCGCGCCGAATCACCGCCAGCGTCGCCGCACATTGCAGACAGCACGCATAGAAGATGAGCAAGCCAATCACCATTGGCAGCGTAAATACTCGCCGGCCATCCGGCCAGGTCGAGGCCTGCAGGCGTCCGGATAACGTGCCTTCGTCGGCGTCGCCGCCTACCGCGTAAACCGTACCGAGAACGGCGATCACGACCTCACGTGCAGGGAACCCGGCAATGACCGCGGACGATACGCGCCAGTCCCAGCCCAGCGGTGCAAACACGGGCTCGACGACATGCCCTGCCCTGCCGAGCCAGCTTTGTTCCATCTGTGCGGCTGCCGCCTCGTTATCGATGCGCCGGTATTCGTCCTCGAGCGCTGCGCCCGACAGCGAATAGACCGCAACCTGCCGTTGTCGCTCGACTTCGGAACCGATTTCGACGGAGCGCGGGTAGTAGGCAAGTGCCCAGACGATGACCGCGACGGCAAAGATGACGGTGCCTGCGCGGTACAGGAAAACTTTGGCACGGCCGAGGAGCTGGATAAATACGGTCTGCAAATTGGGGCGGCGAAACTCGGGCAGCATCAGCGCAAATGGTGGCTTTGGTCCGCGCAGTGCAGTCTTTCGCATCAGGAGCGCGGTCAGGATTCCGGCGACGATCCCGAACAGGTACAGGCCGAAGAGCACGAGGCCCTGCAGGTTCATAAACCCTACCTGCGTCGCGGGCACGAACGCGGCGATCAACAGTGCGTAGACGGGTAAACGGGCCGAACAGGTCATGAACGGTGCCGCGAGGATCGTGGCGATCCTGTCGCGCCGGTTCGGGATCACGCGCGTCGCCATGATGCCCGGGACGGCACAGGCGAAGCTCGAGATCATCGGGATGATCGATTGCCCCGACAGCCCGACCGACCGCATCGCACGGTCCATGAGGTATGCGGCACGCGCGAGGTAGCCCGAATCCTCGAGCAGGATGATGAACAGGAACAGGATCAGGATCTGCGGCAGGAAGATCACGACGCTGCCCACACCGGCAATGATGCCGTCCGCAACCAGGCTCGACAGTGCGCCCTGACCGAAGCTTTCGATGACGCTCGACCCGAGCGCTGCCGTTGCCGCGTCGATGGCGTCCATGATCGGTGTCGCCCAGGCGAACACAGCCTGGAACACAATTGCCATCACGAGAAACAGACCGATCGTCCCTGGGATCGGCCGGTTCAGGAACTCCGTCAACCGGGTCCGCCACGAATAAAAGCGCGGTGCCGAATGCTGCACCTCGTTCATTACTTCGCGGACCCATGCGTAACGAATCCGTGCATCGCGAGCAATCGGCGGTTCGAGACCGAACAATGCGTCACGAATCGGTTCGAGGCGGGCTTGTGCATCGCCGCCAAGCTTGTCGAGAATCGGCTTGTTGGCATCGATCGGTCCATCGATCAGTAAACGCTCGAGTTCGGCGAAACGTATCGACTCCGTGGCATCCACTGCGAGTTCTGTCCCGGCATCCGTGAGTTCGGGCCAGACAACGATGCGCTCCGGCACCGGGACCGATTTGATACCTGCGATCCCGTGGCGCAGTGTCTCGAGGCCGGCTCCCGTCGTTGCTACAACGGGGTAAATCGGCACTCCCCCCAGCGACCGGCCAAGTGCTTCGACGTCAATGCCGATACCGCCCTCGTCGGCCGCGTCGGTCATCGTCAGCGCGACGATGACGGGCAGTTCAAGGTCGATGAGTTGCTGCACCAGGAAAAGTCCCTGGTATAGATTGGTGGCGTCGAGCACCGCGAGAACACCGTCGGGTTCGCGCGTGCCCTGCATACGCCCGAAAATAACGTCGACGGCGATGTGCTCTTCGAGCGAATGCGCGCTCAGGGAGTGGGTGCCGGGCAGGTCGACGAGTTCCGTCACTTTGTCGTCGACCCGGAGCGTTCCGATGTGACGCTCGACCGTCACACCCGGGTAGTTGCCGATACGCTGCTTGAGTCCCGTCAGCCGGTTGAACAGCGTGCTCTTGCCCGAATTGGGATTGCCAACAACCGCTACGGTGACGTCGGCGCGTCGACTCAGGGTTATTTCATTGGCGGGAATGCGGATTTCTGCGGACTTAGTCACCAGCCGCTACAGGTGAGATGTGGAAGAACCTCGCGTGTTCCTGGCGCAAGGAAATACCACAACCAAACAACCGGAACTCCATGGGATCGCCGCCAATTGCCGAGCTCTTGTGCTCGACTTCGGCGCCCTCGACGAGGCCCAGCACCATGAGCCGCTGAACCTGCGGATCGACGGCGTCGACGAACTTGATGATGCCCTTCTGACCGCGTTTCAGGGATGCCAGGGTGTTTCCGTTGATTGCCATAAGCGCTTATAAATACTGAGTTTTCGAGTAGTTTCCCGAGTATGGCTGAAATGATAATGATTCGCATTACTATGCGCAATAGGGAATTGTACGGATACTTCACATAAGGGGCGTTCAGCTTCCATTCATTGACCCGCGGTTAACTTGAACACCAATAACCAACCGCGAGGATCGCGAAATGAGAACGCCTGCCCGCCTTGTTTTTCCAATGGCCCTGATCACGCTCGTGACGCTCTCAGCGGGCGACGCGCTGGCCAATGCGCCGACGATTCGTCTGTTCCCGACCACGGTCGTCGAAGATCTCAAACAGACCGGCAATGTCGCACGCGACATGGAGACCGGCTTGCAGGAAGTCATCGGGCGACTCGATCAACAACAGGAACTGTACCAACAAAGTAAATGCGATGGCGCGGAAGACGACCCCGGCTGCCAGCGACTCGCGCGCCAGATCGGCGCGACGTATCTCGAGATGCTGACCATCATGGAAGAGCGTCTGCCGGACATGGAACACACCGTCAACAACACGCGCCAGAGCCTCGAGAAAGGCCTGCGCAACGAGTTGGGCAGGAAGATGACGCCCTGGACGCTGCAGGAAACCTTGCTCGGCAGTAATACAAACCAGGCCGCCGCGAAATCCTCACCGACGCTGCGCGGTCGCTCGGGCATGCGTCTCTCGGAACGTTTCAAACAGTATTATCAGCTGGTCGCTACGTCCGGCGCCAAGGGCGACCAGTCGCTTGCGGTGCTGGCGTCGGACATTTACCTCGACATGGAAGAGACCAGCCTGCTGATCCAGCGCACGCGGCAGGAGATCGCGCGAGCGACCCTGATGGAACAGCTCAACCAGTCCTTCGGCATCATCACGCCCGAAATGATCGAGGTCGTCGGCGGCGTCAAGACGATACTTTTCGGTGATGAGACGGCACAGACAATCGTCGCGGGACCGCCGCCCGGAAGTGTCGAACAGGCTTATCGCAGTCCGCTGGAACAGTGAACGGGCATAGACAAGGAGAACCCACGTGAACTTCAAACTGACCAACAGATCCCTGCTCGTTATCGCAGGCCTGATGACACTGGTCCTGTCGTCATGCGCGTCTACGACACCCACCTGCAGCAGCCCGCAGTCGAAGAACCTGGGCACGGCCATCGACGGCGTCAAGACCTCGCTCATGGAAGGCTGCCAGGCGCACTTCGATCGTTTCTACGATGACTTGCTGTCGACCGCGGAAGGCGACCCCAAGCCCGAGAACAAACGCGAGTTCAGCGAATTCCTCGTGTGGTCCACCGACAAGGGCCTGCTGAGCAACCGCCAGGCCCAGGAATACTACAACCGCTACTTCAACGTGAAGTTCATGTCGCTCAAAGGTGACTACAACAACTGCTCGCATACCTGTCCCAACAAGCAGAAAGTGCTTTTCGACATGGAGCGCGAGCTATCGGACAAGGAGCGTGGTTTGCTCAGGGTCAGTCTCGACAACGACGGTTATTATCGTGCAGACGAGTTATTCCAGGAAGTCGAACTCGTTCTGGAAGCGACCTGCTCGGCCTGCGCCGCCGGAAAGTAAAGAACGGTGCGCGCATGAGTCGTACGCTCACATTCGCGAAGGGCCTTGCAGCGGGCGGCCTCGGGACCCTGGTCGGCGGTGCCGCCACGCTGTATGTGCTGAGCCGAATGGAGCTGATCCGGTTCACTGATACGGCCATCAGCCGGCCCGGCGAATGGCTGCACTGGGCATACACGAATCTCGGCTCGTCGATCCCTGTTTTCGCTGTCCTTCTGCTCGCCTACTTCGTGACGCTCGGACGATTGCGCAATGCGCTGAGCGCGGCACGGCCTATCGATCAGGTCGTGCAGCTCGACCACCTGACGGATATCTGGACGACGCTGTTCTTCGGGACTGGCGTGATCTGGACAGCCATCGGGATGCGCAGCGCGCTTATTTTTGCGCTCGGCGATCGCGACGCGGCGCTCAGGCAGGGTGCGTTTGCGATGCTGGAGCGCATGATCGACGGCGGCATTCTGCTGGCGCTGTCGACGACGATTTTCGGCGGCGTCGGCGGCTACCTGATGCGCGTTTACAAGACGATTACGCTGGGCACCGAGTTGCAGCAGCAATACGACAAGGCCGCCCGCGCCGACACGTCCCAGATGCGTGAAAGCCTGCAGCGGATCGAGCAGCACCTGAGGTCCTCATGACGCGCTCGCCCCTCGCCTACCCACTGAATCGCTCGGCCGACATGGACGTCGGCGGAGCAGCCGATCTGCAAACCGACATCATGCGTTTCATGGCGATATTGTCGCTGTGCCTCGTCGCGATCTTCGCGCTCGTGCAGAGCATTCCTCTGACGCCCGTCGAGCCTGTACCCGTCGCAGCCGCCACGAGCGAAGCGACGCCCAGGGTCGCGGAACTCGAGCCGACGGAGCCGCCGCAGGTCGAACCCGAATCTCCCGCAGCCGATCCGGTCGTCGCACAAACGCCCGAGCCGGTCCCTGCCGAAAAAACACTCAAGCTGACACGACCGAAGTGGGTGCCAAAGTTCGAGCCGGTCGCCGCCAGCATTCCTGACGCTCGTAGTGTCGAGGCGCCTGCCGTCGAGAGGACAATACCCGAGTCCGTGCCTGCCGAGGTGCCTGTCCCCACGGAGGTGCCTGTCCCCATCGAAGAGACCGACGGCTTCGTTCTGCGCTTTGAATCGGACGCCGCACTGATGCGGGCTGTCGCGGCAAGCCACGTGGGCTTTTACGCGATCGAAAATGACAAGGCGCAGCGCATGACCGTAAGCGAGAGCCGGGTCAGCTTCTGGGCGGCGTCGACACCCAACACGTTTCACGAGATGGAAGCTGCGACCGTGCCAGGAACCGTGATCGATGCCCTTGCCCGAACCGGGGCCGACGCGGAGGCCGTTAGCTGGGGCGTCACCCTGCCCGGCAAACTGAAGACGAGGCTCGATGCGCTCATGGAAGCTCATCAGGGAGGTTCGCTGATCATCGGCGCGGCCGGGGATATTCACTGGGAGGCAACATGATTCGACGTATCCTGATCCTGTTGACGCTGGTGGTTGCGCAAGCAATACCGGCTGTCGCCGAATCTCGAGAGAAGGACCTCGACCGCTGGGTGGACCGCGACCTGATTCCCTACGTGCAACAGCAGTTGCAGAAACACCCGCGATTCAGCAACGAGACTGTCATGTTCGTGGTCCTGCGCGACAACGCGCCGGCGTCCGCCAGCAATGGCCTTGCGCTATCGATCCGTGATCGCCTCCTCGCGGCAGCGGTCGCGACGCCCGGAATCTCCGTAGGCTGGCAACAGGGCCGCAGCGGCAGCTCGCTCGAGTCGCAACCCCAGGACTGCAAACACGACGATGTGCATTACTACATCGGCGTGGAACTGACACAAAAGCTCGACAGCAGTTATGCAGTCCGGGTCCGGGCCCTCGATCTTGAAGACCGCAACTGGGTCACGGGATTCGGCAAACAATGGAAGGGACGACTCAATACGACCCAGCGCCAGGCCATGCGCCAGGCTCGTATCGATGAAACATTCCTTGGCGGCCGCGACGTGCCATTCACGCTGGCGCAGACCGATCTGCTCGCCGCACAACTCGCACACAAGCTCTCATGCACGATGCAGAGACGTGTTTCCGATGAATACGTCGTAAGCCTGGATGCGGTGCAGCCCGAGGTGCAAGCGCTGCAGGGAACGGTCGAACTGATCAGCAACAATCTCGCGAACCGGCAGGCGCTGACCCTGAGCAATGACCAGGAGCGCGCCAATGCCGTGCTGAGCGGCAAGGCACACCAGATCGATGGCGTGTTGTTTCAATACTGGCTGACCGTAATCCCGCAAGGCGAGAACGATGATGTCGCGGCCCTGAGCGCCAGCGCTTACATCATCCTGCCCAATGCAGAGCAAATCAGCGAGCCCGCCGTCGTCGCACCAACACCCGCTGTGCCGGCAACCAGGGATGAACCGGTTTCCGTCGCGACGCTGCCGGGGACAATTTCCATTCCCAACGCCGGGAAAGACGCCCTGATCAGCCCGTTGCGAATCGCCGCACCATCCTCACCGGGCGACTGCCTGGGCGGGGGCATTCGCATACAGCACGCGAACTTCGTCGCTGCCTCCAAGTCCTGCTCACTGCTGCAGACGGATGCCAGGACGGATTCCGTCGTGTTCTTCCTGCAGCACCAGACCAGTCATGGCCTCGTGAGACTCGCAAGCGACGAATGTCGCGATCGCACTACGGCGCGTATCGCGCGGAGTGGAGAACAGTTGAGTTTTCCGATCGCCAGGACGACAACGGCCAAGTACAACTGGAGTGAAACCTACGAGTGGCAAGTTGATCCGGATCTGGATACCTACTACGCGATCGTTGTGACCGACTCAAGCGTCGCGAGACGCATCGCCAACCACATGGACGAACTGCCCGTGCGTTGTTCCAATGCAATGCGCCCCGGGCTGCAGAACGAAGAACTTCGCGACTGGCTCAGCGACTTTGCCATGCTGACGGCACGCTCGTCACAGAGCGTCGACTGGCGTGCGATCCGTGTCAAGGACGTACTGTAGGAGCGGCCAATGATCAGGTTAATCGGAATCCTCACGGGCTGCGCACTCGCTATCGCGTTCCTACTGTTGCTACTGGGTGTTCCCCGGTTGACCGAAACGCGAGCTGCGGACGAATCGGCGGCACCCCTGCCCCAGGTCGTTCCGGAAACACAGAAGGTCGCCGTTGCCGAGCCGGAACCGCAGGTTGAAGTACCCGGCGAGATCGAAAGTGTCCCTGAACCCGAAGTGACGCCGGAACCCGATGCGGTCCCCGAGCCGGAGGAAGTCGCTGCGGGCCCCGCCGCTGCCGAGCCGCAGGCAACCCCGCCGGCTCCGGCCGTCGCCGAGCGACTACCGGAGTCGACGGAACAACACTGGTATGCGTTCTGGAGTCCGTTTCGCAGCGAGATTGCCGCCGATGGTTTCGTCTCGGAGTTGCAGAGGACAACGGGTCTCGACTACCGCGTGGTCAAGCTGAAGCCCGGCATTTATGAAGTCGCGTTCGCGTATACCGATGATGCCGATATCAGGGAAAAACTCACGCGTATCTCGGCGGCTACTGGCCTCGACATGTCGGGGGGCTGACGTGCGGGAACGATTCCAAAAACTGGTGATCGTTGTCCTAGGTGCGGCGCTGACAGTGCTCGCCATGACTGCCGACGCGTCCCGGCCGGACCTCGATGCGGCATGGCAGGAATACAGCGACAACCGGTCCTCGCTGCAGCCGGCCTACACTTTCCCGCACGCCACCTGCTTTCGGGCTGCCTCGCTGGCTTACGGACTACCGGAGTCCTTGTTACTGGCTGTCGCGCGTGGCGAGAGTGATTTCGAGGCGACGGCCCGGTCGCGTGCCAATGCCCACGGCGTCATGCAGATACTCTGGCCCGACACGGCGCAGCATCTCGGCATCTATCGCCTGAGCGACCTGTACGATCCGTGCACCAACATCGATGCGGGTGCGCGCTACCTGAAAGAACTGCTCGCGCGCTACGACAACAATCTGCATCTCGCCCTCGCGGCATACAACTACGGACCCGGGCGGATCAACAGGAACGGGAATGGAATACCATCGGGCGCGGAATGGTACTCGGGCTACATCTACAGGCATCTGAATTACGTCGTCGGCAGCGGCGCAGAGCGACGACCCGTCAATGACACGCTGTATTCGGAAATCGGGCAATCGACGTTGCTGACCTTCGGCGAACCCTATCGCGCCGAGGCGTTCATCGAGCGCCTGGAGAAGCAGGCGCCCGGGCTCAACCTGGACTGGTTCCGGCGTGGTACCGGCGAGTTCGAGGTCGTCCTGACCTATGCCGATCGCAAGGAATTCGACGACAGCGCCCGGCAACTGGCTGGCGCAGGTTTCCGGCTCGACTAGAAGTTCGGCCGGCCGATCTCGTCGGGCAGCACGGACTCGATTCTCTCCATAACATCCAGCCGGTGCACGAGATCATTGATGTAGTCCAGCTTGTCGGTTTCGAGGACCAGGACCTCGCTCATGTCGTAGTTGTCGATCCAGCCCTCGTACAGGCGGTCGAGCCGCTTGAGGTAGGCAAGCGGCACATCCTGCTCCATCTTGCGTCCGCGCAGCCGGATCCTCTGGCGCAGCGGGCGCATTGAGCAACGCAGGTAGATCATCAGGTCGGGCGGCCGGATAGCATCCAGTATGGCGTGATAGAAACCGCGATAGGTGTCCCAGTCCCGCTTCGAGATCTTGCGCATCTGGTGCAAGGCCGTCGCAAAGATCTCCGCGTCCTCGAAAATCGTCCGATCGAGCGCCACGACGCCGGGCTGGCGGTCGAGTTCCTGGTGCAGCCGAAACTTGTTGCTCAGGAAGTAGAGCTGCGACTGGAACGCCCAGCGTTTCATGTCCTTGTAAAAATCTGCAAGGTAGGGATTCTCGTCATTGGGCTCGTAGTACGGAACAACGTCGTAGGTCCTGTGCAGAAATTCGACGAGGGTAGACTTGCCCGAGCCCATGTTGCCCGCTATCGCGATCGATCGTTTCATGGTCTGGTAACCATACCGCAGATCACCTATGCTCGTGGCAGCTTTCCGGGACGAGAACAACGTGACACAAACAGACCCACGGGTACTGATCAGCGAGGACGAAATCCAGGCACGCGTACTCGAACTCGCAGAGCGTATTTCCGAAGACTACAAGGACTGTGACGAACTCGTAATGGTGGGCGTACTGAAAGGTTCTTTCGTCTTCCTGGCCGACCTGTCACGACGACTTACAATTCCACGCGTTATCGAGTTCATAGCGGTATCCAGCTACGGCAGCGGCAGTCGCTCGAGTGGCGCCGTGCGCCTCGTGATGGACGTTCGCGGGAATATAGAGGACAAGCACGTGCTGATCGTCGAGGACATCGTCGACACCGGTCATACGTTGAAATACCTGATCGGCATGCTGGAGTCGCACGGTCCGGCGTCCGTCAGAACCTGCGCGCTGGTGCGCAAGGCCGAACGTGCCGAGGTCGAGGTCGAGGTCGACTACCTGGGCTTCGACATTCCTGACGAATGGGTGGTCGGCTATGGCCTGGATTACGCCGAGCGCAACCGGACCTTACCCTATATCGGCACGATTACACCGCCGGACTAATGGTCGGCACAACCATCGACTTCCAGTTCGATGGTTGAGTGACCGATGCCATACTCTTGCTTAAGAAAACTCTTTACGCTTCGGATCACGTCGGACTGGCTCGCCACGGGTTCCCCAAGTGACATGTGCATGGTTAGCATAAGCTGCTGCGGTGTCAGGCCCCAGATATGGACGTGATGAATCTCGCCGACGCCGGGCACGTTCGCGACGATTCGTTCCTGCATCGCATCCACATCCAGCCACTCGGGCGCACCCTCCAGCAACACATGCGCGCTGCGCTTGACGAGTGACCAGGCGCTCCTGAGGATCAGCCCCGCAACCGCGACCGACAGCAGCGGATCGATCAGCGTCCAGCCCGTGTAGATGATGACGATCGCCGCAACGATCGCCGCTACGGAACCCAGCAGGTCACCCGCGACGTGCAGTGCGGCGCCGCGGATATTCAGGTTCTCCTGGTCGCCCGTGTGCAGCACCGTGAATGACACCAGGTTGACAACGAGGCCGGCTGCCGCGACGACCAGCATGGTTTCGCCGAGGATGTCGCGCGGACTGATGAAACGGCTGACGGCTTCAAACAGAATCCAGCCGACGATAGCGAGCAGGCTGAGTCCATTGACGAACGCGGCCAGGATCTGGAACCGCTGGTAGCCGTAGGTCAGGTTGCCATCGGGTGGCCGCTTGCTGACATGAAAGGCCATCGCGGCAAGCGCCAGCGCCATCGTGTCAGTCAGCATGTGACCGGCGTCGGCAAGCAGGGCAAGCGAGCCCGAGATGATGCCGCCGATCACTTCCACGATCATGAAGGTGCCGGTCATCACGAGGGCGATCATTACACGACGCAGGTTGCTCCCTTCGGCCGCGTGGACGTGGTCATGTCCGTGGTCGTGATCGTGCCCCATTGTCAGTCGGTCTCTGTCGCGCGACTCAGTCGATGGATCAGGATTGCAGCACGTTTGATCGCCAGTGGCAACGACGCCAGGTCCAGCTTCTCGTCAGGCGTGTGACCGCCCGTGCCGAGGGCCCCGAGACCCGCCAGCGCATCCGTGTACGGAGCAACGAAGGAGACGTCGGCCGCGCCCCGTCTCCCCGGATCCAGTTCCGGCATGGGCCCACGCCCGAGCGCCTCGTTGATACCGGACAACACACGCTGCAGGCTGCGATTGCCTTCGGTGGGAAACATCGGCGGGTAGCCCTCACCGAATTCGATCGTCGCGCTCGTGTGCGGCAGGCTGTCAGCGACAATCGCCCTCATGGCTTCCCGTGCATTCTCGAGCTGCTCGAGAGACAGGGTTCGCATGCCACCGTGCACGACAACCTTTCTCGGCACTACGTTGTTCTTGCCGAACGTAGTGCCCCGATTCTGCTGCGGATCGTAGTTCACGACCGTCCCGCCCTGGATGGTCCCGGCATTGAACGTCAGGTACTCTTCGCCGCGCACTTCGTCATAGAATGCGTTCAGGATGCGCGCCGCTTCAAAAATCGCACCGGCACCGACTCGTTCGGAGAAGATTCCCGAGGAGTGCGCTTGCTTGCCCTCGACAGTCAGTACCCAGCGCGTCGAACTGCGGCGCGCGATCGTCGCCCAGTCGCTGCCGTCGTAGTGGACGGCGGACTCGAAGCCCAGCGCGATATCAGCCCAGCGCCCGGCCTCGATGAGTTCCTTGCGCGAAATCGCAAGCGGTCGACCCATCTTTTCCTCGTCGCCCGTGTAGGCAACGACCAACGGAATGTCCCCAAGCAGTCCGGCCGCCTCGAGTGCCTTGAGCGCGTACACGATGATCACGTTGCCGGACTTCATGTCATCGACACCCGGCCCTGAACCCGTACCCCCGTCGCGGGTAAAGGCCTGGAACGCGTCGTCGGCCTCGAAGACCGTGTCGAGATGACCGATAAGCACGAATTTCCTGCCCGTGCCCGTGAGCTTCCGGCCGAAGAGATGTCCGGCGCGATTGATCTCGGGAGGCATCTCGATCCACTCGGTTTCCAGGCCCAGTTCCCCAAGTTCGCGGCGCATAACCTGTCCTACGGCTCTGACCCCGGCGTGATTCATGGTGCCGCTCGAGATATTCACGGTTTCCTCGAGCAGTGCGATCGCCTCTTCGCTGTGCGCATCGATCCACTGGACCATGCGCCGCTCCGTGTCGTCGAGCGCCTGTCCGAACGCCGGTATCGCCAATAGCGAGAGAACCAGCAGCAACGCTTTAGCTGTCATCTGCATTTTCCGAATCTTGATTCCTTGTGCCTGTCCCTTCCAGCCTACCGAAAACACACGCGCAAAAAAAAAGCGGCTTCTCGCGAAACCGCTTTTTCCAACCTACGTAAGCACGTGGTTCCTGGCCCCCTGAGTCCCCCGCCAAGTCGTACCTGAAGGTGTTGTCAATCGCACCGTAGTCAAATTGTTGCTGAAAGACTACGCTTGCTGACCGTCAAATTCGCAGAAATATCGCTGTTTGTCAATCCTTTAGATTCCATCCAGCCCGGAATCGTGGCGCGCTGTTGTTTTTGTGGCACAGACGCAACAAGTCGGGCTGACCGGCTTCACCAGCAAAATCAAGACCTAAGGTCGCTTTCGCGGCGCTTCGTCGGAAACATCGCTCCTGAGGAGCCCGACACCCGGCACGTCGACCTCTACCGTGTCGCCGCGCCGCAACCACACGGGCGGCGCCCGCGCCGCGCCAACGCCGCCCGGTGTACCCGTCGCGATCACGTCCCCGGGCAACAATTCGGTGAACGTCGAGCAATACTCGATCAACTCCGGGACGTCGAAAACCAGTTCGGCCAGTTTCCCGTGCTGCATGACTTCGCCATTGACGCGTGTCGTCAATTGCAGCTTGGACGGATCGGGAATCTCGTCACGCGTCACAATGAACGGTCCTGCGGCCCCGCTGCGGTCGAAGTTCTTGCCCGGCGTGAACTGCATCGTGTGCCGTTGCCAGTCGCGCACGGATCCGTCCATGAAACAACAATAGCCGGCCACGCATTCGAGCGCCTGCCGCCGCGGGACATGCCGCGCGGGCTTGCCGATGACGACCGCGAGTTCCCCCTCGAAATCGAACTGTTCCGATGCGAACGGTCGCAGGATCGGCTGATCGTGGCCGACGAGGCTGCCGGGAAATCGCACGAACACGACGGGCTTGTCAGGTACCTCCCGCCCCATCTCCGCAATATGCGGGCGATAGTTGACCCCGACGCAGAGGATCTTGTCGGGGTTCGGGACAGGAGGGAGAAACGCGACCGCGGAGGCGTCTGTCTTTGCGCTGCCGAGATTGTCGCCCAGTTCGGCGATGGCGCCGGCAGCCAGGACCGCGCGCAGATCCGCGAAACGTCGGCGGAACTCGGGAGTGGCCGGAGCGATGCCCTCTTCGGTGGCAGCGCCATAGAGACGCTCACCTTCAAATTCGAAGCTGACGAGCCTCACGTTAGTTAAACACCTCTTCCGAAGGTATGACCGTTACCTTGTCCTCCGTGAACCCGAGTGGAATCGAAGCGATCTCCGCATCTTCGTCGAGCAGCGCCTGTGGCTTGTCAGCCTCGTAACTGATCGGTGAGGCCGCATCCGAGACGAGCCTCTGGCGCAGTTCCTCTGCGTCCCGGGTGACGAACACGTACTGGATATCGTCGGTGCCCAGGTTCTCCTTGATGACGCGATTGACGTCGGCCAGCGTCAACTCGGCGAGACCCTCGCGGACGTAGTCGGCGAAGTTCCCGACCTGGTAGTACTGGCCATCGACCGCGTACCCCAGCTGCCGGGACTGCCCATCCATGAGCAGGCTCACGAATTTCGACAGGTACGCGCGCGTCGTCTCGAAATCGGACTCGCTGAGGCCGTTCTCGATGAGGTTCTCGAGTTCGAACATGGCCGTGCGCGTGGCGAAATGTGCGTCGTTATTGTCCCTGAGCGGCCGCAGCCAGACCTGGAATATCTGCTGCTGACGCGCCAGGTTAGTGTCGGGGTGGAACTGGAACATGCCGCGCGGGAAGTACTCGATGTACGCGTAGTCGCCGTAGTTCATGCCACGCGTATCACGGATGCGCTGGTAGAGATAGCTGTTGAAGCTGCGATGTTCGCCCAGGTAGCTGCGCACGAGCCACAGTGCTACCCAGTCAGGGTCGCCGCGCTTCAGCTCGATCGGGAAACCGAAAGAGACAGCAACCGCGGGCGTTTCCTTCTGAATGAGCAGCGCTTCGCGGCCGTCCGGCATTGGTGCTACCGGCACCTCGAGAGCCATGCGCTCACCGACGGCAAGCTTCTGCAGGTCAGCACTGATGCGCGCCGCGAAGTCGTCCGGGTAGCCGCCGGCAATCCCGACCGTCATGTTCGCAATCGTGTAGTTGTCCCGGTAGAACGCTTTGACATCGTCGAGCGTAATCGATTCGAGATCACTGACATTACCCAGGTTGTACGACCCGTACGGGTGATCATCGCCGTAGATCGATGCGTACAGGACCTCCTTGCCCAGTTCCTCGTCGTTGTTGCCGACGAGGTCCGTGCGCACGCCATTGACCAGCTGCGTACGGATGCGGTCGAAGTCACTTTCGTTCCAGGCCGGGAACAGCAACTGGCCCCTGACCAGCGAATACCAGTGCTCGAGATTGTCCTTGTGCACTTGCCCCGAGAGCCGTGTCATCTCCTTGTCGACCTGCGCGTCGAAGCCCGACGCGATCGGGTACATGGACTCATTGATCTGCTCAATCGTCAGCGCTTCCGAGCCACCGTCGGAAACCATGGCAGCCGTCATCGCGGCGAGTCCTTTCTTGCCCTCGGGATCGAAGCCGGCACCCGTATGGACAATGAATGCAACGTCAATGAGCGGCGATGTTGCCGACTGGTTCGTGACGAAGGAAACCGCGGCCGGGTCACCGGACTTCGCGACGGTCAGTGCAGGCGCAGACTCCGCTGCGACCATCTCTGCCGACGCCTCCGCCATACCGGCCGCCGCGACGACTTCGTCAACCGACGTCGTGCCATCGACACCGGCCATGGTCTCGTCGTTCGACAGCGTGTACGTGATGCGCTGGCTGTCCACGAAATACCTGTTCGCCGTTGCACGCACATCTGCGGACGTCAGCGAATCATAGGTCGCATAAACCTCGTTGATGGTCTCGGGCGTGCGCGAAAAGTGCACGAACCTGGCCAACATAGAGGCGATTCCCGACGAGTTGTCGAGCTGCGACGTGAACGCGTAGCGCAGGCGTGACTTGGTTTCTTCGACCTTGCTTTCCGGGACCAGCTCCGTGCGTGCCTTGACCAGGCTTGTATTGATAGCGTCGCGAACACTGGCGGCATTCGCCACATCCGTCAGGCGGGCCCCAATCAGCAGCACACCGGGGTCCTTCCGATCGGGGAAATAAGCGAACAGCTGATCGACCCACTGTTGCTTGATGACGAGCTCGCGGTACAGGTCCGAAGACTCGGAGAAGTAGATCGACGATACGAGGTCCAGCGCCGGCATATCTTTTTCTGTCGGCACGTATGCGGGGCCACGATAGGCCATGGCGAGCCACGGCTGCGTCGGGCCCTCCCATTGCAGGTGTTCGTACTTCGGACCGTCGAGCGGCGGCTCTGCGGGAATCTCGGCATCGTAGTCGCCACGTTCCCAGTCACCCCAGTACTTCTCGACCAGCGCGAAGGTCTGTTCGGCGTCAACATCGCCGACGAGTATCACGACCGATTTCTCGGGACGATACCAGCGGTCGAAGAACAGCCGGGCATAATCCATCTGGTCGGGCATGACCTCGATGTCTTCGATGAAACCCATCGTCGTGTGCTTGTAGGTGTGTTCTTCGTACATCATGTCCCTGACACGCTCGAACAGCTTCTGCACCGGGTTGGAGAAGTTTTTCAGGTACTCGCCCTTGACGGCCAGGGCCTCGGTACGGAACTGCTCCTCGGTGTACTTGAGGTTCTTGAAGCGGTCGGCCTCGAGCTCGATGACCTTTTCGAGATCGTCCTTCGTGAACGTGATGTGGTAGTTGGTGTAATCGTCCGTCGTATAGGCATTCTGGTCCGCGCCCGCCTTCTTCAGGATGTCACTGTAGACATCGGGCGGGAACGCCTCGGTGCCGCGGAACATCATGTGCTCGAAGAAATGCGCGAACCCGGACTTGCCCGGCTCGACCTCGTTGCGCGAACCCGTCTGTACCGGGATCTGAATCGACACGATGTCCGGGTAGTCAGTCGGCACAACGATGACGCGCAGACCGTTATCGAGGTCACGCATCAGGTAAGGCACGTCGAAAATCTTTGCAGCCTGCTCTGCGGTTTCGATCACTTCTTGTTTCTGGCTGCACGCGGCAACCAGGCTCACTGCCGCAAGCAGCAGCGCAAAGCTGGAAATCAGCTTCTTCATAGGGTTACTCCAGAACGGTTCGGCGGGGTTTGACATGCCGCTTTCGAAAGAGGTCAATGTTATCGTGTCATGCCCGGATTCGCATCATGGCAATCCGCAGGCCAATACAGCGGACAATCTGATTTTCACGAGGTTTGCGTGATAAAAATAAACTATAAATCAATATTTTGTGGGATATTCCTCTACTGTTTCTGCGCTACTGCCCATGCCGCGACCGTGATTCACAATATCAACGGATACTCATCGAGCGCGGATGGCATCGTCCGCTTCTCGATGCTCGTCGTCGACGACAACGGCAGGGTCGCTGCTACGGGCGACGAGGCAATGCTCGGTAACTTCGATGAATCGGACCTCATCGATGGCCATGGCCGGACCGTGCTGCCGGGACTCATCGACGCGCACGCGCATGTCTATGGCCTCGGTCTGCTGCAAACGACCCTCGATCTCACGGGCGTCGGGAGCGTGGCCGCGGCTACACAACGCATCGACGACTATGCGCGCTCCAACCCTCACTCGGAGTGGCTTCTCGGCCGTGGCTGGAACCAGGTGCTGTGGCCCGTCAAGGCGTTCCCGACGGCCAGTCATATCGATGCCGTCCTGAGCGATCGGCCCGTGTGGCTGCGACGCATCGACGGTCATGCAGGCTGGGCAAACTCGGCGGCAATGAAAATCGCAGGTATCGACAAAGACACACCTGACCCTGTCGGCGGCAAGATCGTTCGCGACGACAACGGGCACGCGACAGGCATCTTCGTCGACAGGGCCATGGGGCTGATCGGCCGACATGTTCCCGCACCCGACAGGGCCGACTATCGGAGCGCACTTGGAAGCGCAATCCGCACGCTCCTGTCGGAGGGAGTAACCGGTGTTCACGATGCCGGTATCAACCTGATGAACGCCGAAGTGTACCTGTCGATGGCCGACAACGACGAGCTCGACATGCGTATCTACGCGATGATCGGCGACGCCGGCGAGGTGCTGGACGCGATCGGCAAACCGCTGCACGCTTACGGCGACGACCATCTCGAGATCGCTTCCGTCAAACTCTATTCGGATGGCGCGCTCGGCAGTCGTGGCGCGGCGATGATCGAGCCCTACTCCGACGACGCGGAGAACCGCGGACTGCCTTTCTGGACCCAGGGTGAACTGGACGGATTCGTGGAAAAAGCCAACGGCATGGGCTTCCAGGTCGGCATTCATGCGATCGGCGACCTGGGCAACCGCATGGCACTGAATGCCTTCGAAAAAGCGCAGGGCGGCGAGCCGTCGACACTGCGTAATCGAGTCGAGCACTCCCAGATCATCGCGCTCGACGATATCCCGAGATTCGCCGAACTCGGCGTGATCGCGTCCATGCAACCCATCCACGCGACGAGCGACAAGAACATGGCCGAAGACCGGGTCGGGCCCGAGCGGATCCTGGGTGGCTACGCCTGGCGGCGCCTGCTCGATTCGGGCGCGGTCATCGCGAGCGGGTCCGACTTCCCCGTGGAACTGTCCAATCCCTTCCTCGGACTCTACGCCGCCGTGACGCGCCAGGGACGCGACGGCGAGCCCGGGGGCGGCTGGTACGCTGACCAGGCCCTGACCCGGGCCGAGGCGCTGCACTCGTTCACGCTGGCTGCGGCGTACGCGGCGCACCAGGAAGACCGCCTCGGCAGCCTCGAGCCCGGCAAGTGGGCCGACTTCATCATGATCGATCGCGACTACTTCGAGGTACCGGCGTCCGAGATCGACGATATCGAGGTGGTCGAGACATGGGTCGGCGGCAAGAAAGTTTACGATGCGTCCAGGGAGGAAGACCGGTGATCGTCGAACAGGTCTGGACCGGTAACGCTTACCGTAATTTCAACTACCTGATCGCCTGTCCCGAAACCGGCGAGGCCCTGGCCATCGACCCGCTCGACTTCAGGAAGTGTCTCAACGTCGCCAGCGAGCGCGGCTGGCACATTACCCAGGTACTCAATACGCACGAGCATGGCGACCACACGGGCGGCAACAAGGGCATCATCAGCGCGACGCGGGCGACGGTTATCGCACACCACAATGCCGAAGGCCGCATTCCGGGCATGAGCGTCGGCGTTGGCGCCGGTGACATCATCAAGGTAGGCAAGACTGTCGAGCTGCAATGTCTCGATACGCCGGGCCACACGATGAGCCACATTTGCCTGTTATCGAAGACCGAGCAGCCCGCGCTTTTCAGCGGCGATACCCTCTTCAATGCGGGCGCCGGCAACTGCCACAACGGCGGGCATCCCGAGGAGCTGTTCGAGACGTTCGAGCGACAGCTCGAGATGCTCGGGGATGACACGCTGATTTATCCCGGTCACGACTACTTGCTCAACAATCTCGCGTTTACCCTGGACCGGGAACCCGACAATGCAGTCGCGGCGCAAATGATCCGTGATTACGAGAACCAGGATCCTGCCAACGCGCTCGTCACGACGATGGCCCAGGAGCGGGACATCAATACGTTTTTCCGCCTGCAGAGCCCAACCGTCATCTCGAGGCTTGCCGAAGAGTTCCCCGAGATGGGTGACAACCCCGATGCACGTGCGGTGTTCCTGAAACTCCGGGAACTCAGGAACAGCTGGTAAGCAGTCGCCCGGCGACCTCGTCGAGTTCCGCTTCGGCGCTACCGGGTCGCGACGCCAGCCAAAGCCAGAGCAGCGCGCGGTAGAGCTGCCGCTGCTCGTTCAGGCGCTGTTGCGATGAGGTGCCACTCCCGGAGTAGTATTCGAGCAGGTGTTGCGCCTGGCCCTCGCTCAACTCGTGGTGCTCGACAATGGTCGCGAGATCGAACAGCGGATCGTTGTCGCAGGCGTACTCCCAGTCGAGAAAACGGATGTCCGGCGTAGCGACAATGTTCTCCGCCACGAGATCGTTGTGGCAGAGACATACTCGTTGCGGAGTCCGGACCGCCGCAATTATGTCCCGGCAGATCGCGACGATATCGGGATCGCGCTCGATGGATTGCACATAGACGTCCGCGGCGCCGGCCGCATCGAACGATCGCCCGGTCGGCGCCAGGGCGTGCAGCTTACGCAGCGCATCGGCCAGCCGTGCGAGATTATCCGCATCTGCGAACGACCGGGGCGTCCAGACTTCACCCTCCGCGTACTCGCTCAGGAGAACACGATTATCGGCATACAGCACCCTGTTTGCGAGGCCCGCTTCTGCGGCTGCGGTTTGCACGAGCGCCTCACCCCGGCGATCGCTATACGGAGCGCTGCGGGCTGCAGGGTCGATCTTCAGGACGGTTTTGACGCCCTCCTTTTCAAGCAGCCATGTGCGATTAGTGAGACCGCCATCCAGCTCGGTCCAGCTGGCGTCCTGCCAGCCCGGCAATCGGTCGATTACCTCGCCGAGAGTCAGCACGAGACTCATGCCGCCTGCTCCTCCATCGACCGGCGCCAGGCCACCAGGCCGAACGGGATCATGATGACGTAGACGACGAACAATATCGCGGTCAGCTGCAGGTCGCGGGCCCAGTAGATCAGGACCGAAGCAGCATCAATCACTAACCAGTACCACCAGTTCTCGAGTACTTTGCGTGCAACGAGAAACGTCGCCCAGATCGCCGACCAGGTCGTCAGCGAGTCCACGTACGGAAACGCGGCATCGGTGAAGCGACTCAGTACGTAACCGTTCGCAAGGCTGACAATGATGATCGCCGCTATCGCGATGGCATGCGTCCTCCGCGGCCAGCGCACGACAGGGCGTTCGTGATCGCCCGTGCGGCCGGCTCTCCATACCATCCAGCCGTAGATCGCCATGGCGAAATAAAAGCCGTTCAGTGCTGACTCCATGTACAGCCTGGCGTCGATGAAGAGCCAGACATAAATCGCGGTGCTGATACCGGCGCAGAGCCAGCACCAGATCACCTGGCGAATAGCGAGAAGCAGGTAGGCGATTGCCAGCAGCACAGCCGCCACCTCGAGCGGCGCGAGGGCGCGCGCCTGTTCGACGAGCAGTGACAGCAGTGAGGTCAATCCCGGTCCAGGAGCGGGTTATTCAGGATCCTGATCGCGAACACCGCTTTCGGCAATTGCTCGAAGGTCTCACCGATCTCCTGCCGCAGGGCGTTCATGACATCGTCGAACTCGCCGACTAACTGCGTGCTCATCGCATTCGTCCAGACCTCGAGCCCGTCATGCTGATTGAAACGCTTGATGACGTCCTTGATCGGCGGAATGAAGTCGGCGTCGAGCGGGTACAAACTGATATCTACAGCTACTTTCATTAGTCAAACCTCTTTTCGATGGTGACGCCGACCTGTCGCGGGTCGCCAAGCCTCTTGTAAAGCGTGTTCGGGAAATCCGGCGGTTCGTTGCCGAAATAGAATCCGCGCACCGCGTACTCCTTGTCCAGGAGATTGCGGCCCCACAGTCGCACGAGCCAGGTATCGCCTTCGTAGCCGACACGGGCATTCAACAGCGCGTAGGACGATGACTTCTGGTTATGACTCACGTCGAAATAGAACTCGTCGCGTGCCGTGACATCGAGGCGCGCGAAGTAGCCCGCGTCGCCACGGTAGGCGATGCCGCCGGCAAACGTGTAGCGCGGTGCGTGCGCCTGGTCCCTGCCACCGAGGTCGCCTTCTGGCGTGTCGAACTCGTCAAAACTCGCATCGAGCAGACCCAGGCTGGCGTACAACTCCCAGGCCGGGGCAATCACCCAGTTCAGGTCGGCCTCGAGCCCGATCGTCTCGCCCTCGGCAGCGTTATCGGTGAAGAACACGAACGACGCAGGATCTCCCGGCACGAGCTGCAGCGACGTCCGAACCTGCTGATCGTCGCGGCGACTGTAGAACAGCGACGCGTTCACGCGCAGCGTATCGTCGGCGAGCGTGGCCTTGATGCCGCTTTCCAGGGTCCAGAGTCTTTCGTCACCGAAATCCCGGCGCCCATCCGGCACGACCCCGAGGTTGAAACCACCGGCTTTGAATCCCCTGGACAGCGCGACGAAGCTCGTCAGCTCATCCGAATGATCGTGGCTCAGGCTAAGTTCGCCGCCCCACATCGTCTCGGACGGATCCGCGTTCAGCGCCGCCGAGTCGGAATAATCCGTCGACCGATGCTCGAGACGAAGCCCCAGCCCGACGCGCGTCGACGAGCCCAGCTCCTTTTCCAGCTGGCCGAACAATGCCGTGCTGGTCGCCTCGTAGTCGCTCGCGAAGGTATCGTCCAGGCTGTCCGCAAAGTCGTAGAAAGGGTCGTAGTAGTCGCCGCGATTAACCGTCAGTAACTCGTCTTCGAGATTCTGTACGTAGAGACCAACGAGCCAGTCGTTATCGGACTCGAGACGCAATTCCTGGCTCAGGGTCCTGCGCTCGCGATCGCTGTGAGAGAGATAGTCGTACGTAACGGGTGCCCAGCTATCCTCGTTTCCCCAGTCCGCGTCGAAGCTGAACTCGATGTCGGAGTCCGCGAAGGCCGAAATAGAGGTCAGCGAGAATTCGCCCGGGCCGGCCCATTCGAAGCGTAGCGACGCTCCCTTGCTGCGCTGCGTATCCCTGCCCGGCCTGTCGGACAACATCGAGTAGCTGTTGTCCAACGAGAACGCGTCGTAGCCATTGTCGATATCGCTGTACAGCAATGCGAGATCGACATCCAGTGCATCCGACGCGGCGTAGTTGAGACGCAGTCGAAAGGACGTCTCGTCACGACCATTCGTATCTTCGCGATCGAGATAAGCGTTGTCGCGGTAGCCGTCGCTCTCGTGCACCTGCGCGCTCATTCGAAATGTGGCTCGCTCGTCATCGTCGAGCGCGCCACCGAACGCGATACCGGCCGCATGCGTGTCATCGTCGCCCACAGTCACCTGTACCCTGCCGTCGCGTTCCGCTGAAGGCCTGGCGCTCTGTACGTAAATGAGTCCGCCCAGCGCATTCGCGCCGTAACGACTGCCCTGCGAGCCCCGCAGCACGTTGATGGACTCGACGTCGAACAGGGTCGCAACCGTGCCGATGCCGCTGAAGTCGATGTCGTCGATCAGGAATCCAATGGAGGGATTCGGCGCGCCCTGGTACTGCTCGAGCTCACCGACCCCGCGAATCTGGAAATAGCGCGCGCGATGGCCGTCCCCCGACCAGTTCAGGTTCGGCACGACGTTTACGAGTTCCTCGAAGTGCTGCACGCTTGTCGATTCGATGAACGCAGCGTCGAGCACGCTGACACTGGCAGGCAGTTGTCGCGCCGCTCGCTCCCTGAAGTCCGCCGTGACGACGATCTCGTCGATGGTTTTGTCACGGGAATCGCTACTTGCCGCTGGCGACGGCAGCGCGGACAACGACAGGAACAGCACGGCGAACGGCCGTAAACAGGACTTTGGATTCATGATTCCCTTCCTACGCCGGTATTAGCCGGATCAGGTTCTAAGGGTCCCCGTCTGTCCGGCACCGGCCGGGTCGCGGATCTCAGGTCTTCCGACCACCCCTGTGGAGATCGAATACTACTACTTTTTGAGGCGTGCGATCAGGCTCGACGTGTCCCAGCGACTGCCGCCCATGGCCTGCACTTCCGAGTAGAAGCGATCAACGAGCTCGGTCATCTCGAGCGATGCGCCGTTGTGCTTTGCCTCCTCGAGCGCGATCGCGAGGTCCTTGCGCATCCAGTCGACGGCAAAACCGAAATCGAACTCGCCGTTTACCATCGTCTCCCAGCGGTTCTCCATCTGCCAGGACTGCGCGGCACCTTTGGATATCGACTCGATGACGACAGCGGGGTCGAGGCCCGCACTCTGTGCGAAGTTGAGCGCCTCGGACAGTCCCTGGACGACACCGGCTATGCAGACCTGGTTGACCATCTTGGCCAGCTGGCCCGAGCCAACCGGCCCGATGTGGGTCACGGCTTTGGCATAACTATCGATCACGGGAGCGGCCCGCTCGAATACGTCGACGTCGCCGCCCACCATCACGGTCAGCTGGCCGCTCTCGGCACCGGCCTGGCCGCCCGAGACCGGTGCGTCCAGGAAGCCTACCGACTCCTCGGCGGCGATGGCATGAATTTCCCTCGCGATCGTGGCCGATGCCGTCGTGTGGTCGACGACAATAGCCCCTTGCGTCACGCCGGCAAGGATGCCGTGCTCGCCGAGGATGACCTCGCGAACGTCGTCATCGTTACCCACACAGCAAAACGCGATATCCACGCCGTCGACGGCGGCGGCGGGCGTTGCCGCACTGTCGCCATCGTGCTCATCGCACCATTGTTCGGCTTTCGAGCGGGTACGGTTATAGACCACGACCTCGTGGCCATTCGCTGCGAGGAAGCCCGCCATGGGATAGCCCATGACGCCGAGGCCGATAAACGCCGCTTTCATGGCAGAGGCTCAGGCCGCGTCGGCGGCCTTGGCGGCCTTCTTGCGCTGGCGTGGATCGAGGCCGATCGAACGGGCAACAATCTCGCGCATGATTTCCGAGCTGCCTGCATAGATACGCGAGACACGTGCCGCCGTGTACATGCGGCTGACCGGGTACTCGTCCATGTAACCCGCGCCACCATGAAGCTGCACGCAATGATCCGTTACGCGGTCCTCGAGTTCCGTCGCATAGAGCTTCGCCTTCGCCGCATCCTCGGCGGTCAGCTTGCCGTCGTTGTGCACCACGACACAGCGATCGATGAACGCCTGGCAGACGTCCATCTCGGTGCGCATGTCGGCAAACTTGAAGCGGTTCACCTGGAAGTCCGCGATGCTGCGGCCGAATGCCTTGCGTTCGCTCGCATACTCGAGCGTGACCGCGAACGCCGCCTCGGCATTCGCGAGCGAGCCGACGGCGCTAAGCAGGCGCTCCTCGGCCAGGAAGTGCATGAGATGGTAGAAGCCGCGATTCCACTCGCCGAGCAGGTTCTCCCTGGGCACCTTCACGTTGTTGAAGAACAGCTCCGCCGTGTCCTGGCTGTGCATGCCCATCTTCTTCAGGTTCCTGCCGCGCTCGAAGCCTTCCATGCCACGCTCGACAACCAGCAGGCTAAGCGCGTGGCTGTTATTCGGGTCCGTTCTCGCGGCAACAATGACGAGATCGGCCAGGATGCCGTTCGAGATATACGTCTTGGAGCCGTTCAGCAGGAAATGGTCGCCCTTGTCCTCGGCCTTGGTGCGAATCCCGGAAATGTCGCTGCCCGCGCCCGGTTCCGTCATTGCAATCGCCAGGATGTTCTCGCCCGACACGCATTTCGGCAACCAGCGCGCTTTCTGCTCCTCGGTACCCAGCTCCCCGATGTAGGGACCCACGAGACGGTTATGGAGGAAGATGAAGAACCCTACGTCGCCGTACAGCGCGTTCTCCTCGAGCATGATCTGCTCGAATCGAAAGTCGCTGACGCCGGCACCACCGTATTTCTCGTCGGCCCACATGCACAACAGGCCTTGCTCCCCGGCTTTCAGGAAAGCCTCTCGATCGACGATCTCCTCTTCGGCCCAGCGATCGGCGTGCGGCTGAATCTCGTTGACCAGGAAGCTCCGGACCGAGTCCCGGAACATCTCGTGCTCTTCTTCGAAAATATTTCTGTCCATCGTTACTTACCTTTGAATTCGGGTGCGCGTTTGTCGAAAAACGCCTGCACGCCTTCGAGGTTGTCTTCGCTGCCGGCGAGCGCCTGTTGCCAGTCGGCCTCCATGTTGAACGTGCTGGCCCAGTCGTTGTCGACAGCATGTCGCATTGTCTTCTTGGTCGCCGCGAGCGACAGCGGCGCACGCTGCGCCAGGGCCTCCGCCCATTCGAGCGCCGCGCTCTGCAAATCCTCGGCCGGTAACGCCCTGTTCGCCAGCCCGAGTTCGACACAGCGCTCCGCCGGGATACGCTCGGCTTCAACGCTGAGCTGGAACGCGCGGCGGTAACCGAGTTGCCTGACGAGCAGCCAGGTCAGTCCGCCATCCGGAACGAGTGAGATCGTCGTGAACGGAGAGAGCAGGAAGGCATTGTCGGCCATGATCATGAGGTCGCAGTGAAGCGCCGTCGACATGCCAATGCCCGCCGCGGAACCCGGCACGGCCGCGATGACGGGCTTGGCCATCGTGGCGATCGCAGACAATACGGGCCGGTACTCGTACTGGAGCTTGCCAAACACGTTGCGGCCTTCGAAACCTGCATTGAGATCTGCGCCGGCACTGAAACAGCGCCCTTCGCCGGTCAGAATGACCACGCGAACACCCTCGTCGGCCGCCGCCTTCTCGAGCGCGAGCTGCAGTTCGAGCGACAGCTCTGTCGTGAAGGCATTCATCGCGTCCGGACGATTCAGCGTAAGGACGGCGACCGCGCCGCTCTGTTCGTACCTGACTAACTCGCTCATCATTGCTCCTGAAGCTGGCCGCGGTTCTACATGTTACGGCGATACTCGCCGCCGACCTCGTAGAGCGCAGCCGAGATCTGGCCCAGTGAATTCGACTTCACGGTGTCCATGAGTTCGGCAAAGACATTGCCGCGCTCGCGGGCAACGGATTGCAGGCTTTGCGCGGCGTTGCTGCACTTGTCAGCGTGCGTTTGCTGGAACTCGCGCACATGCCGGATCTGGTCGCTCTTCTCGGCATCACTGGAACGGATCAGCTCGAGTTGATGCACCTCGTCTTCCTGTCCTTCCTTGGGAAGGAACGTGTTGACGCCGATCAGCGGCAGCGAGCCGTCGTGCTTCATGCTCTCGTAGTAGAGGCTCTCTTCCTGGATCTTGCCGCGCTGATACATCGTGTCCATGGCACCGAGCACGCCACCACGCTCCGAGATGCGCTCGAACTCCTGGTACACGGCTTCCTCGACAAGGTCGGTCAGCTCGTCGATGACGAAAGAGCCCTGCCATGGGTTTTCACAGAAATTGAGACCGAGTTCCCGCGAAATGATGAGTTGAATCGCAACCGCCCGGCGCACGGACTGCTCCGTCGGCGTCGTTATCGCCTCGTCGAACGCATTGGTATGCAGGCTGTTGCAGTTGTCGAACAACGCGTACAGCGCCTGCAGGGTCGTGCGGATGTCGTTGAAGCTGATCTCCTGCGCATGCAGGCTGCGACCCGACGTCTGGATGTGGTACTTGAGCATCTGCGATCGCGCACTCGCGCCGTAGCGCTCTTTCATCGCTCGCGCCCAGATGCGGCGCGCGACGCGGCCGATCACCGAGTACTCGGGGTCCATGCCGTTCGAGAAGAAGAAGCTCAGGTTAGGTGCAAAATCGTCGATGCTCATGCCGCGGGCAAGGTAGTACTCGACGATCGTGAAGCCGTTGGACAACGTAAACGCCAGCTGGCTGATCGGGTTCGCCCCTGCTTCCGCGATATGGTAGCCGCTGATCGAAATGCTGTAATAGTTACGAACATCATTGTCGATGAAGAACTGCTGTACGTCGCCCATCATCTTCATCGCGAATTCAGTCGAGAAAATGCAGGTGTTCTGCGCCTGGTCCTCTTTGAGGATGTCGGCCTGTACCGTGCCGCGCACCGTGGCCAGGGTCTCTTTGCGGATGCGGGCGTAGGTCTCCGCATCGACGACGAGATCACCGGAAACGCCCAGCAGGCCGAGCCCCAGTCCATCATTGCCTTCGGGCAAATCACCGACGTAACGCGGCCGCGGCCGGCTCTCGAAATACGCGTCGATCTTCCTGCTGGCCGTTTCCCAGCCGCCGGTCTCGCGCAGGTGCTTCTCCACCTGCTGATCGATCGCGGTATTCATGAAGAACGCGAGTATCATCGGCGCCGGGCCGTTGATCGTCATCGATACTGACGTTGTTGGAGCACACAGGTCGAAACCCGAATAGAGTTTCTTCATGTCGTCGACCGTGGCGATCGACACGCCGGAGTTGCCGACCTTGCCGTAGATATCCGGCCGCTCGTGAGGATCCTCGCCGTAAAGCGTGACCGAGTCGAAAGCCGTGGAAAGACGAGCCGCGTCCTGTCCCAGCGAGAGATAATGGAAGCGCCGGTTGGTTCTTTCCGGCGTGCCTTCGCCAGCGAACATGCGTGTCGGGTCTTCGCCCAGTCGCCGGTACGGATAGACACCGCCCGTGTACGGGTAGGCGCCGGGCAGGTTCTCACGGCTCAGGAACCTCAGCAATTCGCCCCAGTCGTTGAAATCCGGGGCCGCAATCTTCGGGATCTTCTGGTGGCTCAGGCTTTCGCGATAGTTGTTGCCCGTGATTTCCCGGCCACGCACCGTGTAACTGTATTTCTCGGACTGCACGCCGGCCTTGCGCTGCGGCCACTCCCTGAGCAGATTCAGCGAGCTGGCATCGAGGTCGCTGATCGCTTCCTGGTAGCGCTGCCGCAGTAAGAGCAGGCTGCGATCATCACCCTCCGTCAGCGCCGCACCGGGATACGGCTCGAGCACTTCGGGCAATTGAGGATCGTCCAGCAGCTTGAGCGCCTCGAAGGCGTGTTGCGCGAGGCTCGCGGTTTCGACCTGCTGTTCGACCCGGCTGTTGATGTCCCTGCCCTGCTCGGCGATTTCGGCAAGGTAGCGTATCCGCGCACCTGGAATCGCGGCCGTGGAGCGTGGCTCGCGGATCGAGGTGTCGATATCGGGTGTCCACTTCCCGGCGTCCAGACCCGCTTTCTCGGCGGTTCGTCGACACAGCTCCACAAACATCCAGCTCACACCAGGATCGTTGAACTGGCTCGCAATCGTCGGGTACACGGGCACGTCTTCATCCGCGAGAGTGAACTGCACATGGTTGCGCTTCCACTGCTTCCGAATGTCGCGCAGCGCGTCTTCTGCACCGCGCTTGTCGTACTTGTTCAGGACGACGAGATCGGCGAAATCGAGCATGTCGATCTTTTCCAGCTGACTCGCAGCGCCGTATTCGGAGGTCATCACGTAGACCGAGAAGTCGACCATGTCGACGATTTCGCTGTCGCTCTGACCAATGCCCGCCGTCTCGACGATCACGAGGTCAAAGCCCTGCGACTTCAGGAACAGGATGTGGTTCGCCAGCATTTCGCTCGTTGCGAGATGCTGGCGACGGGTTGCGATCGAACGCATGTAGACACGTTCGGAACGCAGGGAATTCATTCGTATACGGTCGCCAAGCAGCGCACCCCCTGTGCGGCGCCGAGTCGGATCGACGGCCAGGACCGCTATCCGCATGTCGTCGAAACAGCCGAGGAAACGATTCAGAATCTCATCGGTTACGCTGCTCTTGCCCGCGCCTCCCGTGCCGGTAATGCCCACGACGGGCGCCTCGCCGGCCTGTATCTGCCATTCCTTGCGCAGGCGTGAGAGTTCGTTGGCGTCGAAAACGCCCTCTTCGATCGCCGAGATCGTGGCCGCAATGTCGACAACCGACTCGGTCCGCCGGGGCACGCTCGTCGGCCGCCGGGCCGCAGAGGTGCGCTCGACGAGGTCGTGAATCATCGCCTCGAGACCCAGCTCCATGCCGTCGTGGGGATGATAAATGCGTTCAACCCCGTACTCCATGAGCTCGCGAATCTCTTCGGGTGTAATCGTGCCGCCCCCACCGCCGAAAACGCGAATGTGGTCGGCGCCAAGCTCGCCCAGGCGATCGACCATGTAGCGGAAAAACTCGTTGTGGCCGCCCTGGTAGGAACTCACAGCGATCGCGTCGGCATCCTCCTGGATCGCGGCCCGGACGATGTCGTCGACGCTGCGGTTGTGCCCGAGATGAATGACTTCGGCGCCCTGCGCCTGGATCAGGCGGCGCATGATGTTGATGGCAGCGTCGTGGCCGTCGAACAGCGAAGCCGCCGTCACGAAGCGCAGCGGAGCAGCTTCACGGTTTGCGGCGGGCAGGTCGGTCGCTACGGTACTCATACGTCACTCCTGCGCTAAAACACAGCAGAACAGACCACGATCGGGGTGGAAAGTTCTTATAAATCAATTAGTTTTGCTATTGAAAAAATTTTAATCTAGATTAAAATAATAGAGATTGGCAAAGAACTCAAGTACGCGGAGCCGATCTTGGGACCCATGGCGACAAGAACACAGAGGGCGAAGAAAGCGGAAGAAACCCGCTTCGAGCTGCAGAAGGACCGCATGCTGCGGGCCGCGGCGCGCTGTTTCAACGAGAAAGGCTACAGCGGTTCGTCGCTCAAGGACGTAGCCAATGTCCTCGGCCTGACCGATGCTGCCCTCTACTACTACGTGCGCAACAAGGAGGAACTGGTTTACCTGTGCTATGTACGGGCTGCGGAGGTCGGCCGCGAGTCACTCGACAAGGCGATCGCCGAAGGCAGCAACGGCCTCGACATCGTCGTGCGTTATATCCGTAACCATGTCGGACTCATGGTTGGCGAGCGCGGCCCCATCGCGATCATGAGTGAGATCCCGTCGTTGAAACCGGCTCATCGCGAGGAGATTCTCGCGGTCTCGAGAGAGCACGGCGCGAGATTCGAGAACATACTCGAACAGGGGATCCGGGATGGCAGTATCGCGCCCTGCGACGTGCGCATGACGGGCAACGCCATCATGGGTGCGCTCAACTGGGTACCGAAATGGTTTCACGGGGACAAGGCCGTGGCCGACAACGTAGTCTCGGAGTTTCCACGCATACTCAGCGCGGGCCTGGGAAACGGTGATGCTATCGGTCGTTAACGACCAACAGGTACCGATCGACCCGTTCCTGCAGATCCCTCAGCGCCCTGTTATCGAGGTCCGGCGTCAGCGGATCGATGCCCAGCGTTTTGGTGACATAGTCGAGCCGCTGCCGCATTCGTATTTCAATCTCGCGGAAGTAACTGTCCCCGGACAGGCCCACGCCCGATCTCGGATTGACGATCGTGACCGCGCCGCCGCGGCCCGACAGTCTCGAACCCGTTACACGGCTGGTCAGTTCGTCGACATCCCTGTGGAGCAGAGACATCATGAGCGCGACGTCGCTGAATCTCTTCCGCAGATCGAGATAGCGTTGGTCGGATTGTTCCAGTTCTTCATTATCGAGTGATTCCAGAACCTGCTTGCGCACGGCCACGAACTGCGGGTAGCCGCGTTCCGCCGCAAGTCGATACCATGACGATGCCTCGACTTCGTCCTCTTCGACACCCATGCCCATCAGGTGCATGTAACCGACCATGTACTGCGCGTACTTGTCGCCGACGGGGGCGAGTTCGTTGCGATAGATGAAGTAAGCCCGCTCGAACTTGCCGCTCTCGAAGAGTTCGTCGACTTTGTCCTGCACGGCCAGCGTGCGGGAATCCGGAAGCTCGGCCGTGGGGCCTGACGTGTCCTGGGCATTCGCTGTGACCGACAAGAGCGCAACCAGCGCCGCCCACAACATTATGTGTAACTTGCTCAAATGACTAACCGTACCCGGGCAGCAAAATAATCACCTTGTTTGAGTCGCCCCCCGCCAACAAAGTTCCGGCCATCGGACCGAAATCGACAGCTTTCAATCCTGAAAATCGGGCTCGCGCTTCTGCAGGTTGGCCATTACCGCCTCAACCTGGTTGGGAGACCCTATCACACCGAGCTGCAGCCTGGCCTCGAGGGCGAGCGCTTCCGCCTCCGACAGTTGCCAGGCTTCGTTGACGAGCTGCTTGATCCCCCTGATCGCCGCGGGCGACTTTGCCGCATAGTCCTTCGCCAGCGCCGTGGCCGCCGCCAGCGGATCCTCATCTATGGCCGTTACGAGACCGAGGTCCAGCGCTTCTTCAGCGCCGAAGACCCTGGCCGACCAGGCCAGCTCCTTGACCCGATCAACGGCGACGATACCGCGTAGTGTCGTACTCAGTGCCATGTCAGGTATCAGCCCCCATTTCGTTTCCATGATCGAAAAGCGGGTATCCGGCGATGCAATTCGCAGGTCGGCGCCCAGCGCGATCTGCAGTCCGCCGCCGTAGGTAATGCCACGTAGCGCACAGATTACCGGCATCGGCAGTTCTCGCCAGGCATAGGCCGCACGCTGGAACAGGTTGGCGACGGATGGCTCGACCGGTTCCATCAGGCTCGCGTCTATGCGGGCGTCGGGATCGGAGAACATCCCGGTGTCGATGCCCGCGCAGAAGTTATCGCCCGCTCCATGCAGGACCACGGCACGAATCGCGTCCGCGGCGGCAATTTCGTCGGCCGCTGCATCGAGCGCCGCGAACATCTTCCGGTCGAGAGCGTTGAACTTCGCCGCGCGGTCGAGCATTACATGTGCAACGTGCTTATCGATCGTGATGCTAACCCTGTCGTTCATTCCCGTACCTCGTGAATCAGACCCTGAGAGTGCACTTGCCGTTGCGCAGCACGACGCCGCCGCGCTCCCTGGCCGTGCACTGGAAGGACACAATATTGCCGTCTTGCCACATGTCTGTCGTTATCGTATCGCCGGGCATGACGGGCGCCGAGAAGCGCGCCTCGAACCCTTCGATGAGCGTATGGTCATAGTCGCAGATCGTCTGCAGGATCGCGTTGCAGGCGACTCCGAAGGTACAAAGGCCGTGCAGAATCGGGCGGTCGAAACCAACCGCATGCGCGGCTTTTGGATCGGCATGCAGCGGATTGCGGTCACCCGTCAGTCGATAAAACAATGCCTGGTCCGACCGGGTCGCGATGTCGCAGCTCAGATCCGGTTCGCGACGCGGCGCCCGGTGCGGAGTCGGTCCCTTTCCCGACGGCCCGCCAAAGCCGCCGTCGCCCCGTGCGACAATCGTGCAGCCGAGCGTGAACAGCACAGTGTCGTCGCTGGCGAGCCGCCCTTCGGCTTCCAGCAGGATCAGCGCGCCTCGCGACGGACCGCGATCGAACGCGTCGACGACCCGCTTGTTGATCTTGAGGTCAGCCGCGGCAGGCAACGGGCGATAGAGTTGCATGCGCTGTTCGGAATGCAGGACCTGGCTGTAGTCCCAGCCGAGATCCCTTGGAAACATATCGGGTGCCAACACGGTCGCAAGCGTTGGTACCGTGACGGGCTCACCGCCCAACTCATAGATATACGGCAGTTCTTTCCGGTTCAGGGGGTCCCGACCCAGCCCGACACTCAACGCATAGAGCATCGTATCGGCATCGGTGTAACTAAACGGTATGTCGAGGTCTATCCTCGACATCACCTCATCGTAGTTCAGCGCCATTATTCGTCCGGTCGTGCACGAGCGGGCCGTGCGTTCATTCTGGTGGTAACGGAGTGTACCGCTACATACGGAAAATGCCGAACGGCGTTTCGCTGGCGGTGGGTCCGTGAATGGCGGCCGACAGGCCGTGAGCCAGGACAGCGCGAGTGTCGATGGGATCGATGACGCCGTCGTCCCAAAGACGCGCGCTGGCATAGTAGGGATGACCCTGGTTTTCGTATTGCTGGCGGATCATCTCCTCGAAGTCGGCCTTGTCCTTTTCCGGCCACTCCTCGCCGCGCGCCTCGATGCCCTCACTCTTGACGGTCGAAAGGACCAGCGATGCCTGCTCGCCACCCATGACCGAGATACGGGCATTAGGCCACATATACATCAGGCGGGGGCCGTAGGCACGCCCGCACATAGCGTAGTTGCCCGCGCCGAAGGAACCGCCGATCACGATCGTGAACTTCGGTACCGTGGCCGTGGCGACGGCGTTGACCATCTTGGCGCCGTCCTTTGCAATTCCGGCGTGTTCGACGCGCTTGCCGACCATGAAGCCCGTGATGTTCTGCAGGAACACGAGCGGGATGCCCCGACGGTTGCAGAGCTGGATGAAGTGCGCCCCCTTCTGTGCCGACTCGGGAAACAGTATGCCGTTGTTCGCGACGATACCGACCGAATGACCATCGATCCGCGAGAAGCCACACACCAGGGTCGCGCCATACAGCTTCTTGAATTCCTGGAACTCGGAGGCGTCGACGATACGAGCTATGACCTCACGTACGTCGTAAGGGTAGCGGTACTCCCGGGACACGATGCCGTAGATGTCCTCGGCCGGATACACAGGATCTGCAGGTTTTGCCCTCGTCGCGCTGAGTTCGCGCTCGAAGTTGAGATTAGCGACGATATCTCTTGCGATCCGCAGGGCGTCGGCATCGTCGTCAGCCAGGTGGTCCGTTACGCCGGAAATCCTCGAATGCACGCTGCCGCCCCCGAGGGTCTCCGCATCGACGACCTCGCCCGTCGCCGCTTTGACGAGTGGTGGCCCACCCAGGAAGATCGTCCCCTGGTTGCGGACGATGACCGACTCGTCGCACATCGCCGGCACATAGGCCCCGCCCGCCGTGCATGAGCCCATGACGACGGCGATCTGTGAAATACCACTGGCCGAAAGCTGCGCCTGGTTGTAGAAGATGCGGCCGAAATGATCGCGATCAGGAAAAACTTCGTCCTGGCGCGGCAGGAACGCGCCTCCCGAATCGACGAGATAGATACATGGCAGTCGATTCTGCCCGGCAATCTCCTGGGCACGCAGATGTTTCTTGACCGTCAGCGGGTAGTAGGTCCCGCCTTTGACAGTCGCGTCGTTTGCGACGACGATGCACTCGATCCCGTGAATGCGCCCGATTCCGGCGACCAGCCCGGCCGAGGGCACATCGTCGCTGTATACCTGCCAGGCCGCCTGTCGCCCTATCTCGAGAAAGTGTGAGTCCTCATCAAGTAACGCCCGAATACGGTCCCTCGGCAGCAGCTTGCCTCGCGACAAGTGTCGCTCACGCGAACGCTCTGTGCCGCCCTGCATGATGTAGTCATTGATCTCCTGCAGGTTGTCTGCAAGCGCCTGGTGGGCCTCGGCGTTCTTTTTGAAGTCGTCCGCAGCTCGATCGATTTTTGTCTTGATGACGGGCATGAGACCGGAACTATAGCTGCTATTTGCTCGTGTTGAACAATTCGCGGCCGATCAACATACGACGAATCTCGCTGGTCCCGGCGCCTATTTCGTAGAGCTTGGCGTCGCGCCACAACCGTCCGGCTGCGTAATCGTTGATGTACCCGTTCCCCCCGAGCGCCTGGATCGCTTCACCCGCCATCCAGGTGGCTTTCTCTGCGGCCACGAGAATGCAGCCGGCCGCATCGAAACGCGTCGTACGCCCCTGGTCGCAGGCACTGGCGACCGCGTAGACGTAAGCACGACTCGCGTTCATCGTCGTGTACATATCGGCGATTTTTCCCTGCATGAGCTGAAATTCGCCGATGGGCTGGCCAAACTGCTTGCGTTCGTGGACGTAGGGCAGGACAAGATCCATGCAGGCCGCCATGATGCCAAGTGATCCACCCGACAGGACGACACGTTCATAGTCGAGCCCGCTCATCAGGATAGCGGCGCCCTTACCCTCCTCCGCCAGTCGATTCTCGACGGGAACGCGACAATCCTCGAATACGACCTCGCTTGTATCCGACCCTCGCATGCCCAGCTTGTCGAGTTTCCCTGGTATCGACATGCCCTTCGTGCCACGTTCGATGATGAACGCGCTAAGGCCCTGTGAATCTGCTTCAGTGTCCGTCTTCGCGTAAGCAATCATCACGTCAGCACCCGGCGCATTCGTGATCCACATCTTTGATCCGTTGAGGACGTATGCGTCTCCATCACGAACGGCGGTCGTGCGCATGCCCATAACATCGGAACCGGCACCCGGTTCGCTCATCGCGAGCGCACCTAGATGATCGCCGGATACGAGCCCTGGCAGGAATTTCTCTTTCTGCCCGGAGCTACCCCAGTGGCGCAGCTGGTTTACGCAGAGATTCGAGTGTGCGCCGTAGGAAAGCCCAACCGCGCCGGACGCGCGGCTGATCTCTTCCATCGCGATCACGTGGGCCAGGTAGCCGAGTTCCGACCCCCCGTATTCGCCCTCGACCGTTATGCCGAGCAGGCCGAGCGCGCCGAGTTCCGTCCAGAGGTCCCGCGGAAACGCGTTGCTTCTGTCGATCTCGGCGGCGCGCGGCGCGATCTTGTCTGCTGCGAAACTTCGGACAGTTTCGCGCAGCAGGTCCAGGTCCTCGCCGTGTCCAAAATCGAATTCAAACATGCAGCGCCTCACGAATTGATAAACCATCATTGTGGGCGCCGCGACGACGTCCCTGAATACCATTCGCGCGGTACGCGGCGCCTAGAGCGCCGACAGGCGATCGATAAACAGTGAGAACAACTCGTATTGTGAGGTGATGCCAAGCTTCGAGAACAGGTTTCGCTTGTGCACCATGACGGTACCCGGCGCGATATCGAGTTCCCTCGCGACCGACTTCGACGAATGCCCGCGCAACAGCAGCTGCGTTATTTCGCGTTCGCGCTGGGTCAGCGACGATTCGCCGAAGTGCTCGAAACACTGCGTGAGTCGCTGATGCATGCTCAGGTCACGCACATTACCGGAATGCCGTTCGGCCCAGGACTTCCAGATCCCGTTCATTGCCGCCCTGACGATCGGTTCGATCAGGCGCAGGGACGCCACGTCCGATTTCGAGAGGCGATTCTCCCAGCGCCCGATTACAAGCACCAGCGCGGTTTGGCTGTTGATGTCCACGAGGAAATCCATCTCGTCGGCGAGATGGGTGCGATCGTAGTATTGACGGTAGTACTCGCTTGACCGGAACCGATCCGGCGTCTCGTCACGGCAACGACACATCGCCGGCTTCCGGTCGCGAATGGCCAGCTGGTAGAGCGGGTCAAGCAGGTAAGGACCGGCAAGGTAGCGGTCGAGGTAGTGTCGCGACCGCCGTTCATTCATCGTGTGGTGCAGAACGTCCGGCGGCGCATCCCTGTGGAACGCCAGCAGGCAGGTCGCATCGAGATTGACGACAGCCCCGATGACCTTGCCGAGCGCGTCGGCAATGCCCTGGTCATCGCTCGCGGCAACCAGCGCCGCGACTGCCGTATGCCATTCGGGTGACTCGAAACGCCTGTTCATGACTTCAAGGGCTTAGGGCTTCAGGGCTGGTACAGCGCAGCCGTCGCGCCGCTCGGATCTTCGATCACACAGAACTGTCCACCTGCAAGTCCACGCGGTTCGATGAGAACTTTGCCACCGTTCGCCTTGCAGGCCTCGGCGCTGCCCTTGACGTCTTGTACAACGATATAGATCAGCCAGCCGCCCGGGAGATCGGCATTGCCGCCGCGGGCATGACAGATGCCGGAAACAGCTTCGCCGCTGGCAGGCATGGCCATGGAATAGTCCGCGTAATCGCCCATGCCGACGTCTTCCACGTCCCAGCCGACGACATTCCTGTAGAAGTCCCGTAAGCCATTCGCGTCATCGACGGTTATATCAATCCAGCCTATCCTGCCAATCTCATTCGACATTGTGCTTTCCCCCTGTCTTCCGCCGTTGTCTGTGGTCTAGAACGACGTCAGGAACGACGCGGCATTTCCGCCAACCGGCCCCACACCCGATTGGGCGGTCCTGAGGTAGTCGAGACCCTTCGGGTAGTCGCCCGGTTGCGGGTTGTAGACGCGCTGCACGCGGTTGCGATGGTAGAGCCTGAGCTGCGCCCAAAACGGGATAACACGACCCGGATCATTACGCGTCAGATCCTCGTGCAGGGCGGGCAACCGAAACCACGGGACATTCATGTCGGCGTGGTGTGCATTGTGGTAGCCGAAGTTCAGCACGAGCCAGTTGAGCTTCGGGAATCGCAGGCTGACCGGATTGCTGAACGTATGCAACTGCTCCCATTCGAGATCGCCCTTGTGCGGCGGCGGCTTGTACTCGAACAGCGTGGTGTTGTACGGATAGTCGTGTTGCACGCTGTCCATGAAACGCAGTACATGCATCATGAGCAGGTACGCGATCATGTAAAGCAACGCGACCTTTGGAAACGCTACGAGCAGCAACAGGAACAAACCGCCACGCACCAGGATAACCGTCGTGTTGCGGCGGCGCTGGTTGCGTCGCTGGGGAATGATAAACGAGGTGAATACCATGACCGTATGCATGATCAGGTCGTGCGCCGGAATATACAGCCACTCCAGGGCACGCGTCACTGTCGTCAGGAACGGGTGCTTGTCGAAAAACGCGTCATAGTCGAACCAGACGACGTCATCATTGTCGACGTGATGACGAAAGTGTTTGTAGCGCATGTCTTCGTAAGTGCCGTAGGCGGCTCCGCACAACCAACTCATGACACGGCCGAGAACGGCGTTATGACGGCTGTGTTCGAAAACGAGGTTGTGACCGCATTCGTGGATCATGTACGCAGCTATTGTCATCGCGTGCCCGAGCAGCAAGGTTGCAATTGCGTTCACTGCCAGGTCGTCGACGAAAAGGCCCGCAAAACCGAGACCGTACGCCACGGTCGCATAAAGAACGGCCCCGCCGTAGTACAGCCAGCCCTGGGGATCCTTGATCTTCAGCCTTGACGTGCTCATTTTATCCTGCCTTTCGATTGCCCCTAGTTGTACACATAGGCAAGTCCTATTGCTAGCATATGGAACCTGGACGAATGGCCCGGGAGATCCGCCGCATGAAGCTCGTTACCGCTATTGTAAAACCCTTTCGACTCGACGATGTCCGCAATGCACTGGGCGAAGTGGGCATCCAGGGCATGACGGTCAGCGAGGTGAAGGGTTTCGGACGCCAGCGCGGCCACACGGAACTCTACCGCGGAGCCGAGTATGTGGTTGATTTCCTTCCAAAAGCCAAGGTCGAAGTCGCGGTCTCGGATGACATGGTCGAGCAGGTCGTTGAAGCGATTATCGACGCCGCGAAGACCGGCAAGGTCGGCGACGGCAAGATATTCGTGACGGAACTCGGCCAGGTCTGGCGCATTCGCACGGGCGAGACCGGCGACAGTGCGCTCTAGAACAAAAGGTCTGTCGCGGCCCGCCCGACCATGAACCAGAGCGCAAGCGATCCTGCGAGATAGCACAGGAAACGCGCCATCACCCTGTTTACTGTGCAGTGAATCAGGCTGTGCAGCACGCGAAACCCGAAGAAGGTCCATGCGGCGGCGACGTAAATCGCGTCGACGCGATCGGTCGCGTAAAGAATCACGCACAGCGCGTAGAAGACCACGGGCAATTCGAACAGGTTCTTCAGGTTATACGCCGGGTAGTTGACAGCCTCCGGTAGCAGTTCGACAACCTTTTCGGGCGTCGTCCACGTCTGCGTCGGGATTCGTGCCTTTTGCATCGCCGGGATGCGCTTTGCATACATAAGGAACCAGACGGCAGCAGTCAGCAGCATCATTGCCATGACAGGCTGCAGTATCAGGTCGGCGCTCATGACCGTTCGCCCTCGACGAGGCAAAACACGTTCAGCTTGTTGCCGTCGAGATCACGAAAATATCCCGCATAGAAATTTCCTGCGCGCGGGCCAGCGGCACCTTCATCCATTCCACCCAGCTCGAGCGCCCTGGCGTGTATTGACTGCACTTTCTCCGGGGAATCGACGGCAAGTGCCACCATCACGCCGTTGCCAGCGGTCGCTTCATTACCGTCATAAGGTTCGATCACCGAAACCGCGGGAGCGCCGGGACCTGTCGACCAGGCGACGAAATTGTCGCCTTCGTAGACTCGACTCGCGCCAATTTCGGCAAAAAGCTGGTCGTAGAACGAAGCGGCCTCATCGAGTTTGTTGGTACCCAGTGTTACGTATCCGATCATGATTCTCTCCTGTGGCGTCCAGGGGAAGTGTGAGGACCTTCCGCCATGCGGTCACCTTACCCGAGAACGACATCGACGCGTAAGCCGGGCTGGTCGAGGGCAGGCCCTTCAGTTCGATCTTTCGCCCTATCGCGTCCGCATCGACAAAACGACGAAACAACTGTTCGGCTTTCCTGCCATTAAAGGCTATGAGCCCGACTTCATCGTGCTTGGCAAGGAACGCGCCGAAGTCGTTGGCTGCGGCGCTGCTGAGGTCGATATCGGCGTCCATGCTTCCGGGACGCACCGAACTCGCCAGCACGTCCCACAGCGCAATTCGGTGCTTCACGAGCTGCTCGCAACGTTCGCTATAGCTACCGCGAATGCCGAACAGCGCTTCCATGATGGGCCAGAAGGCATTCTGCGGATGCCCGTAGTACTGGCGTTCAGCAATCGATCGCCGGCTCGGCAGGCTGCCGAGCACGAGAACAAGCGCGTCGGGCGCCGCGATCGCCGGAAACCCGTCGGAAGGCGTCGCTACGTCTGCCACTTCAGGATACGGCGCGCGAGCATCTCCATGTCGCCTGCATGCCTCCTCCGCATGACAGGATCGTCGGCCGTGATATTCATTCCCCGCACCGTCTTTCTCAGCAGGGTTCCCGACTCGTCCACGTCGAAGTCGATGATATTGAGGCAACACATGGCTTGGTCGAGAAGACCGAATGCCTGCAGCCCAACGCCCGTCGCCCAGCCGAGTGCCGCCGCATTGGTGCCGCCATGCGCGAACACCGCGAGATCATGCCAGCCGGGATCGGCAAGCACGGAGTCCATCGCCGCGCTGATTCGTCCGTAGAAGTCGTGGTAACGCTCGCCACCCAGGAAGCGCGCCTCTTCGTCGGGGGCCCGCCAGTGTGAAAACGCGATATCCGCATAGACATCGTAGCCACCGACCGTCGCACCCCTGGCAGGTCGAATCTCTTCCAATTCCGCATACACTTCCAGCTCGAGGTCGCGGTCCCCAAGAATCGTCTCGCCGGTTTGCCGCGTGCGGACCAGCCCCGAGCAGAACGCCCTGTCGACATGCACGCCCTCGAAAAGCCGCGCCATCGCGGCCGCCTGTGCGCGGCCCACCGCGTTGAGCTCCACGATATCGGGATCGGGAACCCAGTTGCCGGTATCGTCCAGGTAATCCACGGCACCATGGCGGAACAGGTAAAGCCGCCGCCGCCGCGCGCCGTCCAGCGCCTGTCGTCGCGAATCTGCCGGCTTGCCTTGCAACGCGCTGTTCACTGGATCAGTAGCCGCGTCCCGGGTCCACGACGTTCAGGAGCCGGTCTCCCGCGGCATATCGCCTCAGGTTCTCCTGCAGCAAGACCATGTGCCGCTCCCGCTCTCCGCCTCGTCCAGCCACATGTGGCGTGATGATCACGTTGTCGAACGTCCAGAGTGGATGCTGCGTGGGCAAAGGCTCGGGTTCGGTGACGTCCAGCCCTGCACCCCCGATCTGGCCTTGCCGCAACGCCGCGACGAGCGCATCAGTGGTGACTGTCGCACCGCGGCCGACATTGACGAATAACGCGCCCTTTTTCGTCGCCGCGAAGAACTCGTCGTCAAGCAGGCCGCGCGTCGCGGGTGTCAGGGGCAACGCGTTGACGATCACGTCCGCCTCTGCAACCAGTTCGAGCAACTCATCGGCCAGGCCAACGTATTCGACGAACGGCGGCCCTTCCCTGCTGCTGTTCCGCGTGCCAAGAACCCGCATCCCGAGCGCGGCACCACGTTTCGCGGCTTCGGTGCCTATACCGCCCAGTCCGACTACCAGCATGGTCTTGCCGGACACCGGGAACATCGCCGACGTTAAATCTGCCTGTCGCGACCACTCGCCCTCTTGCATCCGTTTGGCATACGTCGGCAGACCGCGGGCTAGCGCGAGCATCATTGCGACGGCATGCTCGCCGATTACGGGTGCAGACATCTTTTGCATGTTGGTCATGATGACCTCACCGCTGCCGACACGCGGCACGGCCAGGCAGCTCTCCGCACCGGCCCAGAAGATCTGCACCCATACCAGATTATTGGCCGCTGCAATGACTTCCGCGTTGCAGGTGCCGACAATCGCGTCGACGTCGGACGCCTTGCCGACCGCATCGTCGTCGGATAATGCGTGCACCAACTCTGTGCCGGGCAACAGGGCACGCAGTGCGTCGACGTCTTCCGCGCTGACGCGCGTCAGCAGAATCTTGCGCGCTCCCTGCCATCCTGCCGCCTCCCGGATCGCGGTCGCTCCTTCCTTTATTCCCGCGTCTCGTACGAGCTCATCGATCGAAATCTCTGCAGCCGCGGCCATGTTCCAGAGCAGCAGCGCTATGCCAAATATCGCACGCATGTCTTCCCTTTCTCATTGGTTCTGTACGTCGCGTTATGCTATCACCTGACGCACGGCAACGTTAAAGGGGACAGAAAAAGGGGACAGTGACCTTGATTGCCAAGGCAATCAAGGTCACTGTCCCCTTTTTCTGTCCCCTTTTTCTGTGCCTTCTTTCTAGGCCGGGAAGAAGTCGATCGGCTTGGTGGTCGTTATGGCCTCGACATCGCGCGATTCGAAGCGGAACAGCTTGATGCGCTGCACGAGCTTGCGTTCCAGCTCGGGGTCGCCAAGTTCGCTCGACAAGACCTCGCACATCGTGACCTGTCCATTCGGGGATATCGTCAGCCGCAGCACGAGCTTGCCTTCCAGTGACGGATCCTTGCGCAATGCTCGATTGTAAAGCGCGAAAATAGCGCCCTTGTTCTTGTCGAACACGAGCTCGATTTCCTCACGCGAGCGCGATGCCTTGCCACTCGTGCCTCTGCGCGATGCGTCGGGGCCCGACTGTCCGATACCTGCGACCGGGCTCGCGACCTTCGTCGTCGAACGTCCCGCTATGCCCGTTCCGCCCGTGTTGCGGCTCATGTTCGCCGTGTTGATGCCCGTCGACGCCGCGCCCGCCTTGGACGTGATCATCGCGCGCTCGTTCCGCTGGGCCTCACCTACCGATGCCGTCAGCAGCTGATCGTCCGCCATCTGCTCGACAAGATCCTGGTCGACGAGATCGGCAAGATCCTCGGCGAATGGCATGAATGCGGCCTGCGCCTGCTCACGCGCGATCTCCTCACGATCGGGCTCTGGCTCCGGTTCCGGTTCGGGTTCAGGCTCGGGTTCGGCCTCGACCACCTGCTCGGGCTCCGGCTCCGGTTCTTCGATCTCGGGCTCCGGTTCTTCCTCCTTGGGAGGCGGTGGTGGTGGCGGCAGCGGCTTCTCCTCGAGTAACAGCTGCGCTATTCGCGGCGGAATCTCTTCGATGTCATAAGGATCCGGTTCGGGGACAGGAATAAAAGGCCAGATGACCCCGAGTACGACACAAATCAGGAATATGATGCCGAGCAGGCGCTGGAACTTGCGTTCCTGGTTGCTGCCCGTTGTCCATGGCAGACTCCACTCTCTGAAATACGGTAAATCCAATTCCGTAACTCCTAATCGTCTTCCCTGCGCCTCAACGTGATGCCTGAATGTTGTCCAGCTTGTCTGAACTCTTCTGCAACACGGCGAGCGAAATTTGTCCGTAATCCGATTGCGTGCAGGTCGCCATGACTTTCTTCAACAACCGGTACGGGATGTCCTTGTCGCCCATGATCGTGACTTCGCGTCCCGCGATGTCGTCCTTCGCTTCACGGCGCAGCACCCGATCGTTCTGCGACAGCAGCGCTTCGCGCAGCTCCGGAATATCGTTGCCCTTGGTCGCCATGACGTCGGCGACCTTGGCAACCGGCGTGCCCTGCACAATGATGTCCGTCTCACCGATCAGGATGACCACGGTCTCCTTGGCCTTCTCCTCGGCGATCGACTCTGGCAGCTGCAGGTCCTTGGCATTCGGCAGCGTCTCGACATCTGACGAATTGACGAGCAGGAAGAACACGAGGATCGTAAAGATATCCATGAGCGAAACGAGGTTGAGCGAACCAGTGCCCTTGTGGCGCTTGTGGTGCTTTTCCATGCGCTTCGCGCGCGCTGACTTGACCATTCCCTAGACCCCCTCGTCCTGCATGGGCGCGTCGCCGATGGAGATGTCCGGGAACAGGTCCGACCGCACGACCGCATCTTCCTCGACCTCTTCCGCGACGCGGACGGTGTCCATTACCTGTACCAGCGTGTCGTAGGCGATGTCCTGCTCCAGGAGGATCGACGCATCCGTTTTCTTTGGATAGCGATCCTTGAGTTCCGACAGCTTCGTGCCGAGCGCCACAAAATCGTAACCGTCGTCGCTGTTCGGGTAGATCCCGAGCAGTCCCTGGTTACGATCGCCCACCTCGATCTTGTCTGACCGGACGATGACTTCCAGTTGGAATACCTGTTCCTGCGGGTCCACGGGCTCAGAAGAGGAGCCTGGCAGATTCAATTCGAGAATCGCCAATCGCGAGAACACCGCGGTGATCAGCAGGAAC